>JGI20155J14468_10000211_pt1 | contig 48829 bp, 46 predicted proteins | sample COG_05_FD_14468 | JGI IMG/M metagenome (IMG submission 14468) | reverse complement strand
AACGACAAACCATTTCCGCAGGCATAGTCGAGCAGCCATGAGTCGCTCGGATGATGATGAATCATGGTGCATGCTCCGCTAGAACTTTACGAAGTTTTTGAAAACCTAGTCTGGTTCGTGACTTAACAGTTCCTATAGGCAAAGATAGCTCTTCAGCAATTTCCCTATGAGACTTGCCTAGAAAATAAACCTTATACATTGCCTGCCTTTGCTCCTCAGGAAGGAGCTGTAACATTTCATATATCTCAGACCTCACCACATCTGACTGAACTTTCTCAGGCTCCGTAACATCAACAATATTAGCGATATCAGCCGCCTCCTCATAAGCACTGCGTCGCCTCTTATTGGAACGATAAAGGTCAATCATCCTATTTCTAACTAACGTGTACATCCATGTGCGTGCTGATGCTTTGTTAGCATCAAAAGACTTCGCTCTGGTCCAAGCAGTCATCATGACATCTTGCACGACGCTATCGGCTTCACCCGAGGCGCAACCACGACCAATAGCCCAAGCTACAAGCTTGGGTGTGAATATCGAAAAAAACTCCGCAAAAGCAGCCTCATCGCCGTCGTCGCGGACGCGCACCAGAAGAGCTGTTTCTTGCTTTCTCGCTTCACTTGTATCAGTCCTATTGGAAGAGGCAAATTTCAAAATATTCACTATGTCTATTAATATCCTGTTGCTTAGTATAGCTAATGTGAGTTAATACGACAGAGACCAGTAACCGGTTCACTCTTCTCTTGTTCTCGCCGTTGATCCTTAGATCATGGCTGTTCGTAAATAAACTTAGGCTAAAATTTGTGAGTTCTAATATAAATAATAGTAAACCCCAGCGGCGAAGAATAGGCGTTGTTGGTTCTGGTATAGCAGGTTTATCTGCTGCCTGGGCCTTGAGTAAACGCCATGACGTCACTCTGTTTGACAAAAATACCTACTTCGGTGGGCATGCAAACACCGTCCGGATAGACCTTCAAGACGAAGGTTTTAATGTGGACACGGGCTTCATTGTTTATAACGATGTCAATTACCCTCATTTAGTCAACCTATTTGATTCCCTATCTGTAAATACCTGCGCGAGTGATATGTCATTTTCCGCATCACTCGATGATGGCCACTTCGAATACTCTGGTTCAGGCTTCAGTGGATTGTTAGCTCAACCAAAGAACATAGTGAATCCGCGGTTTTGGCGGATGTTGAAAGGTATTCAACGCTTTTATAAAAATGCACATCGCTATATGAGCGAGGATCTTTCTGGTTTGACGATTGGACAATTACTGGATCGAGAAAATTACTCACAAACATTTAAAGAAGACCATCTACTTCCCATGGCATCAGCTATTTGGTCTACCGCCGATTCAGATATTCTAGCCTACCCATCCGGTGCCTTCCTTCGCTTTTTTGAGAATCATGGTCTACTGAGACTGAACGATAGACCGCAGTGGAGAACAGTCGCTGGCGGAAGCAAACAATATATTCGTCTACTTTTGAAAGATAGTCAGATTAAGACTTATAAAGAATGTCATATTACTGAAGTTAGACGTGAGGCCAATGCAGCTTACTGTCATGATAACCGGGGCAACGTATACGAGTTCGACGAAATCGTGATGGCAACACATGCAGATGAAGCTCTTGCCTTGTTAAAAGATCCGACCGCACTAGAAAGAAAAGTGTTATCTTTCTTTAAATATAGTAATAACGTGGCCTGCTTACATACTGATGCAGCTTTAATGCCACACTCGAAAAAGGCTTGGGCAAGCTGGAACTATATGCGAGGTCATAAGCTTGAAGCCCCATCCGGAGTGTGCATAACTTACTGGATGAATAATCTCCAACACTTACCGACTACTAAAGATATTTTTGTGACCTTAAACCCTGAGACTCCTCCTAAAAGTAGCCATACCTATGGCGAATATAGCTACAAACATCCGATATTCAACACTAAAACAGATTCTGCTCAATCCCTTTCTATAAGCTTGCAAGGCTCTCACCGAACTTGGTACTGCGGCAGCTATTTGGGACACGGCTTTCATGAAGATGGTATTCAATCGGGTTTGTGGGTAGCTGGCCAACTTGGTAGTCCTCCACCCTGGGAACACGCAGGATATAACCGCTTACCTTCGAGCTATGACTAATGTCAGTATCCAAGGACTATTCTCTGCAGGGCAAAATGACAACAGGGATCTATACCGGCAAAGTATTCCACCAACGACACTCCATTCCTAGGCACCAATTTTTATACTCGGTTTTTTATTTCCTCATTGACCTCGATGAAAAAAGGTCAATAAATCATAACTCTCTAATTTTCAAAAGAAATGGGCCTGCTTGGTTTAGTTTTTACGATCGGCGCCATGGCGCCGGAGAGGAGAGCCTTAAAGCATGGGCTGAAGACTTCTTGGAGCATAAAGGTATTAAGAATGGTCCTTTCAGCTTCCAAATCCTCGCCATGCCCAGAATTTTAGGGTACGTATTTAATCCAATCTCTGTTATTTATTGTTACGACAAAACAGATTTTCTAGTCGCGATAATATATGAAGTTAACAACACTTTTGGAGAACGTATCCATTATCTATGCCCTGTATTGGACAATTCGACACCCATTCAACAATCTTGTGAAAAAGCGCTATTTGTCTCGCCTTTTTTCAGCATGTCTGGACATTATCAATTTGAGATAGACAGACCTTCTGAAGAACTGAGGCTCAAGATAGATTATTTCAAAGATAATACTAAAGTTCTGACTGCGACATTTTCAGGAAAGTACAGATCTTTCACGATCAGAAATTTACTAAAACTGATAGCGCAATATCCTGCACTTATGTGGAAAGTAACTTTGGGGATCCACTTCGAAGCTTTACGGATTTGGGCTAAAGGCATCCCGCTTGTGAAGCATGTAAAAACCACAACCAAACTGTTTTCTAGGAAAAATAATGCGCCGGAAAAATAAAACTTTGTTCCTCTCTCTCATTTTCGAAACACCGTTAAAATTTATCTTACGGTTGTTTTTCAGAAATCTTCAATATGGTTGTCTGCACATCCAAACTCCATCAGACCAATTATGGAAGTTTGAAGGAAAAAAAGACCGCGCCGCTATCGCGGTATGGCATCTACATAACTGGAAACCACTTTGGGCTGTTGTTACGCGTGGCTCGTTAGGTTTTGGCGAAAGCTATATCCACCAAGATTGGAGCACTCCAGATCTTAAAATACTACTTTCTTTCGCTGCCACTAATGAGAAAAAACTTGATGGTCCTAAACGCAGAAGGAAGTTACTCAGGTTGAGGGATATAAAGAGTCATAAGGGAAAAATAAATTCAAAGAAGCAAGCTCGCAAGAACATTGCGTATCATTATGACCTTGGAAACAGCTTCTACAAACTCTGGTTGGACGAGACTATGACCTACTCCTCTGCATTATTTCAGGGGAAAAATGTGACTCTTAAAGAAGCGCAAGAATGCAAGTATCAGCGAATACTCGATGTACTGGATGTTCAACCCGGTAGCTCACTGCTCGAGATAGGCTGTGGATGGGGCGGATTCCTCGAGCATGCCGCAAATCAAACAACAACCAGCATTTTAGGCGTCTCAATTTCACAAGCACAAACTGACTACGCGCTAAAAAGATTACATCATGAAAAGACGAGAGAAAATGTCAATATAGAAATCTGTGATTATCGTGATATCAAAGGCAGTTTCGACCACATAGTATCGATAGAGATGTTTGAAGCAGTGGGAAAAGAATACTGGAATACTTATGCGCAGAAGTTAAAAAGTTTACTGTCAACAAATGGTACCGCAGTCCTGCAAGTAATAACTATTGAAGAAGAACGTTTCGACTCGTATAGCGACACTCCTGACTATATTCAGCGCTACATTTTCCCTGGGGGTATGCTCCCAAGTTATTCCGTGCTCGAGTCAACTTTCGTAGAGTCAGGACTAGAAATCATCGATAGTATTTCTTTTGGGAACGACTATGCCAAAACTCTCTCGCTTTGGCGCAATCAATTCTTAGAGCAGTGGCCCAGCGCACTCGAGCTTGGCTTTGACGAGTCATTCCGACGAATGTGGGAATTCTATCTCGTTTACTGTGAAACCGGATTCCAACAAAAAAGCACTGATGTGGTGCAAATTACCCTAAAACATATGTAAAAATTTATGGGGTCATATTCTAAATATATTGGAATCGTCGAAAAAGATTTTTAGCTTTCTAATCGTTTCCTAATAATCCTCAATATTGAGCCTAGAATAGGAATTCTTTCGTAAAAATCTCTGCCCACATCCCAGAAGTCTATATGAGCGGTTACCAGTCCTTCTGGAGAAAAATGGATCTCAGAACAACCCTTCACATGCCAACTACCTCCCAAGGACTTACTAATAACGGCATCTAGTTCCCATTTCAAAAAAGCAATCGAAACTCCCTCGACGGGTGCTGATATTGCTGTTTGTGTTACGTGAAAGTCGTGACTTTTCATATTAAGGAGCATATCTGAGAAAATTTTGTGAAAAGCGCTTTTGCCTTGCGTGTCATTGAACGGATCAAAAAAAACGACATCTTCCGCCACCAAAGTAACTAATGCGTCAATATTCTCAAGGTTCAGTGACTCCAATGCGACTACGTAGCGCCCTAAGTTGCGCAGTCGCATTAGCTCATTGATCATTTAGCCATCCAACGATTAACCTTAAGCGCAAGAGACCCAGGCAGGCAGCTTATAACTCTCATTATCCAAGACATTTGCCACGGAAATCGAATAGATAGGTGCTTTTTTTGTAGCTTTTTAAATATTAGAGAAGCTGCATCATCCGCCCCTATCATAAAAGGCATAGGAAATTTATTTTTGGCTGTCAAAGGAGTGCTCACAAAGCCTGGTTGCACAACAGAAAGATATATTCCTAAATCTAGTAATTCTACTTGAAGGGATTCGCACAGGCGCACTAAGGCGCACTTGCTGGCACTATACGCCCCTGCAAAGGGGAACCCTTTATCTGCTGCCAAGGAGGATACCACTGCAATATGACCCGTGCCTCTTGATTTCAGCTTCGGTAGTAATAACTCTAAAGCTAGAGCGACACTATGGAAATTCAAATCCATTATCTCCCTAATTGAGCCACTCGAAAAATCATCTACGGACATTGGCTTATAAGTCCCGGCATTTAAAATAATCGTATCAGGAAACGACTCTAGGCTGTCGAAATGCTGAATTAAAGTAGAGATTTCTTCCCGATTAGTAACGTCAGCAGCACAAATCTCAGCGTGCTCCGGAAAGGCTAGTTCTGCGCGAGTTAACTCTAGTCTGTCCCTATTCCTTGAAGTCAACAGTAATTTAGCTCCATCAAGACTATATGTTTTGGCCAAAGCGGCACCAATACCACTACTGGCTCCGGTAATCCATACGACCCGTCGATTTTTTTCTTGCAAAACTAGACCTCAAATTTCAATTAATTAATGAACTGTAGGCATTAGCTATAGCAACTGAGGACTATAACTTTAAATACCGAACTCTAACCCATGGAAGTCTTCCACTAAAGCTAAATATTAAATAGTCAACAAAGCTCGTTTTCATTACGAGGTTTCAGAACAACAAATAGCGGAATTTAATATGGAATAAAGCAAGTGCAATTGGGTAATGCTGCCAACTAACAACCGTCGGTCTAGCTCAGGACTCTCACACACTAGGCCGATAGAGATAACGCTAGCCATCGGATTTATGCCCTCTAAACGGGCATAAGAAAGAGAACGTTTGTTCATAGTGCACCCTGAAAAAAATGACTCCCCCTAAAACCTTCCAATCTATGGATTGTTTAGCAGAAAATTACTGCTTTCCGGGCAAATATAAAGTTGGCACCAAATATGCATACCAAGTCTAGTATAGAGAGTCAGTATTGTCCTCTTAAAAGTAAAACTTAAGAAAAATTTAAAAAGCAGGAGAGAAAAATGAGACAATTTTTCAAAGCAAAAATAACGGGTCTGATGTTTATTGGATCCCTGCTACTCGTGCCGTTCACAGCAACGGCAGATAATCATGCGGAAACGCCATCAGAACATACATTTAGCGCCAATGTGCTGATTGCAACTGATTACCTTTATCGCGGAATTACACAAACCAATGAAGATCCGGCTCTCCAAGGCGGGATGGACTATGCCCACTCTTCGGGTTTTTATGCGGGAACATGGGCATCAAATCTAGAATTCAATCCTAGTACTAGCGATGCGGCTTCGTTAGAAATCGATTTTTATGCTGGCTATGGCTTTGATTTTGCTGGACTCTCATATGACATAGGCTATCTCTATTATATGTATACCGGTCAAAATGAAGATTCAGGTGGCGGAGACTATGACTTCTGGGAAATTTATGGCTCTATCGGTAAAGAATTTGGCGGATCGCTGGCTCCTTCCGTGTCTGTTGGCTTTGCTTGGTCTCCAGACTTTTACGGTGAGGATGATGACGGAATCTATGTGAATAGTTCGGTTGGTGTTTCTCTGCCTGCGGGTATCAACCCCTACTTCAACATAGGTTACCAAGACGTGTCCGGAGACAAAACTACTGCTGGAGGTTTTGACTACTGGCATTATGCTGTAGGTGCTTCAAAAGATTTTGGGGCCTTCACATTTGATATCTCGTGGAATGACGCTGATAACTACTGTGACGGCGACCAAAGTGGATGTGAAGCCGTGGTCTTTGCAGTATCTAGCTCTTGGTAATACCCTTAAAACAATGAGTGTTTTAAGCCCGCTGCGGCTAGTCCCAGCGGGTTTTTTTTACCCCTCTTATTAATTTCATTATGAGACATAAGCGATAAGTTTAGATGCTCCATGAGGCCTGCACACAGGAGTACTTTATAATATACTGTTGTATTTAGATCGACGTACGAAAAACAGTTTTAGATCGCTATGCTTTCGGAAAAGCAACAGACTGCTCAAGCAGTAATGATTAAAATACAGAAGGTAACTTCCACATGACAAAAGACGACAACGACGTAAAAGTCGATGCCATAATAGTTGGAGCTGGGTTCTCCGGCTTGTACATGTTGTACAAATTAAAAGAACTAGGGCTAACAGCGAAAATTATCGAGGCAGGAAAAGGCGTTGGTGGTACGTGGTATTGGAATCGTTATCCGGGAGCCCGTTGCGATGTTGAAAGTATGGAATACTCCTATAGCTTTTGCGAAGAATTACAACAAGATTGGGTGTGGACAGAGCGATTTGCAGGTCAAGAAGAAATTTTAAGGTATCTCGAACACGTCGCAGATCGATTTGAACTGCGCGACGACATTAGTCTAGAAACAAAAGCATTAAACTGTGAATTTTCAGAAACCACTAACTTGTGGAGTGTGCAAACCACAAAAGATAACTATTTGGCAAAATATTGCATAATGGCCACCGGCCCACTCTCCTCTACCAACGTCCCTGATTTCCCTGGGCTGAAAGACTACGCAGGAAAAACTTATCATACGGGCAATTGGCCCCATAAAAAGGTAGATTTTTCCGGAGAAACTGTTGGAATAATTGGAACAGGGTCCTCTGGGATTCAATCTACCCCGATAGTTGCCCAGCAAGCTGAGCATCTTTTCGTTTTTCAGCGCACCCCAAATTTCTCGGTGCCCGCAGGGAATACACCACTGAGCGATCAAGACCAGAATTCCCTAAAATCAAATTACTCCGCCTTTCGAAAACAACAACGAGGGTTGCCAGCGGCCTGTAATAGCTTACCCCGGAGACAAGGCGCGTTAGAAGCCGACGACATGGAGCGTAATGAAGTCTATGAAGACTATTGGAAAAAAGGTGGGCTCTCCTTTCTCACCTGCTTTAATGATCTAGTCTCAAATAAGAAATCTAACGAGACTGCTGTCAACTTTATTCGTAATAAAATAGAAGATATCGTTGAAGATCCCGAAACAGCTAAACAGCTAAGTCCCGATCATTTATTTGGCTGTAAAAGACCATGTTCGGACACAGGTTACTATGAAGCTTTTAATCAAAAGAATGTCTCTCTGATAGATGTGTTAGCCTCCCCTATTATCTCGTTCACTAGAAATGGGATAGAAACTGCAGACCGTCACTTCGAATTAGACAATGTCATTTTTGCCACGGGATTTGATGCCATGACAGGCTCGCTTGATAGGATCAATATTACAGGAAGGAATGGACAATCACTCAAATCAAAATGGCAAGCAGGGCCAGTTTCATACCTTGGTTTATCAGTCTCTGGTTTTCCGAATTTATTTATTATGACAGGTCCTGGGAGTCCATCCGTGCTGGCAAACATGGTAGTTGGTTCGGAGCAGCACGGGGAGTGGATATCAGAATGTATTCAACACATTGAAGACAATAATCTCATGACAATAGAAGCGAGCGAAACTGCTGAAAACAATTGGGTTGAACATATTAATAATATCGCCGATACAACTATCTACCCGACCTGTAACTCTTGGTATTTAGGCGCAAATATTCCGGGGAAACCTCGGATATTCATGCCTTATGTCGGTGGATTCCAACGTTACGAACGAAAGTGTAAAGCGGTCCAAGCTGAAAATTACGCAGGGTATCGTTTTTCCTAAAAGCACTGGGTGACTTGTGCCTTTACTAGGCAGCGATTAAGGGCACTCTCCATAATTTGTGAAACAAAACTGGAGTGACTATGTCAAGCAATCCTAAAAGCAACATGCGGGGATTTTTCTGTGCGCTTCTCGCCGGCACCTTATTGGCGGGAGCGGCAGTGGTTTCCAGATATGCCTATGACGGCGGGATAGATGCCGTCAGTTTAGTCACAATAAGAACGTTTATTGTCGTGGTGTTTCTCTGGTTAGCTCTGTTGATTACAAAAATAGATTACACATTGTCAAGAGATCTATTGAAGCCGACAATAGTAAACGGCATTCTTTTTGTATTGATGACCTTAGGCTATCTAGGATCTATTAAATTCATCTCGGTCGGCCTCGCAACATTAATATTTTTCACCTTCCCTGTAATGATCGCTGTGTTAGTGTTCATGTTTGGTATAGAGAAGGTTGCCTTATCAAAATTAGTCGCAATTATTGTTGCCTTCTCTGGACTTATTGTGATGCTCGGAGCATCTTCAGAAACTATTGACTGGAGAGGCGGGGCATTAGCTCTTATGGGAGCTGTAGCCACGGCGTTTAATGCTATCCAGATAAGGCAGCATTTCGGCGGTCAAAATGCTTTTGTCACAGCGTTCCATATCAGCTGCTTCAGCCTAATCACGTTGATTGTTATCTGCCTATTTCTTGGCTCTCTAAATTTACCTACAAGTCGGACAGGGTGGGCTGGGACACTCGGGGTCGGACTGTTCCAAAGTGGCGGTACACCTTTATATCTTTATGCAATTTCCAGAATTGGCGCTCTCAAGGCAGGTATGGCAGTAAATATCCAACCTGTCGTCGCAGTGATCGCAGCCTGGATGTTATTTAGTGAAGTACTCGAATTTCCCCAGGCAGTCGGAGGAGGCATCGTGCTTCTCGCAATCGTTGCAATGCAAGTGATCGATTACAAAAAAACTGACAGTTAGCTAAAACAGAAGGGCTACCAAAATCTTTCCACGCTAAGAGCCTTTAAATTTAGGCATCACATGTTTTGCGAAAAGCGCGTTTGAATATGAACTTTTCCTAGGATCAATTCCAGCAAAATGGCTCGAAAGGATGAAATCTGTGCATTCAAAGTTCTTTTTAAAGTCAGAAATCTTATCTGACACTTGCTCAACTGTACCCGCCATAATCGCAGTTTCTGCCAAAACAGAGTCTCGTATCTCTTCTGGGGAACTGAACGGCATAGAGAGCTCATCACCCTCTACATCGCCGGCTTCTTTCAATACAGCTTCGTAATAGCCAAAAACATGGGCTAAGTGATGTTGGATGTCTTCCCAAGCCTGATCTTCAGAATCAGCACAATAAACCATCCTGAGTTGCGCAATTTTAAAGTTGGCAGGATCTTTCCCGAGCTCCTTAAGCGTATCTATATACAATGGCGCTGGATCTGGCCCCAGCGTAGTCATCAGGTTAGCCCCCATTTTTGCTGCTCGCCTGATAGCTTTAGGTCCGCGAGCTCCGATCCACAACGGTGGGTGAGGCGCTTGAATGGCTTTAGGGGATAATGTCATATTAGAAACTTGGTGGTACTTCCCATTAAAAGTGACGTTATTCTCTGTAAAGAGCTTCGTCATCAATTCAATACCTTCGGAAAGCCTCGGTGCTCTTTCCTTACGGTCTATACAAAATGCATTAAATTCATCATGGGTATAGCCTTGACCAACACCTAAATCAAATCGGCCATCAGAAATAATATCCGCCAAAATAACATCTTCTGCGGCCCTGACAGGATGAATAAAAGGCAATAGCAGTATGAAAGTGCCTATCCTGATTTGTGAAGTTACCGCCGCAACAGCAGCAGCCATAGATAAGGATGAAGGGTTGTAGCCATCTTCGGTGAAATGATGTTCAGTTAACCAAACATGGTCGAAGCCTATTCTTTCTGCCTCGACCATCTGGTCGAGCATCGCTCGATAAAACCGTGCCGACGGTATATGCCATCTTTGTGGGTTTCTAAAATCATACATTATCCCAAATCGCATTACCTTGCTCCCCTTAAGCAAATGAACTTAGATAAATTAAATTCCTTAGTTAAAAACGCCTATCGACTGAACAACCCAATCAAGCTCGCTTTCTCTATAGTGTGAAAATTTAGGTAAAAACCAAGTATTGCAGCCGTAGTATCTGGTGTCACAGGCAGTGATTTTACGTTTACAGCATGGACAGTAAAAATATATCGATGGATATTTGAACCTTCTGGCGCGCAAGGGCCACCATATCCCGGAACTCCAAAATCGGTTCTAACTTCCACCGCATCCGGGTGCATTTTCCCCGCCGAAAGATCCCCTGATCCTAGTTCTAAAGAAAAAATATTAGCCGGAATATTAGCTACATTCCAATGCCAAAACCCGCTTCCTGTCGGCGCATCAGGATCATAGCAAGTCAAAGAAAAACTCTCTGTCCCCTCAGGGACTCCGCTCCACGCTAACTGGGGTGACAAATTACCACCAGTACAACCAAATCCATACGCCTCAGATAAAACATGCGGCGTGTTTAGCCTCTCACCATCTTTGAAACTCTCGCTTTTTAAAACCAAACTCATTCTACTTACTCCGTATTTGATACTTTTAATAAATTAAATCGCAGATAGCCCACCATCTACGGGGATTACAGCCCCGGTCATAAAAGAAGCTTCATCAGAGGCTAAAAACAATGCAACATTAACAATTTCTTCGGGACGTCCCAACCTATTCATTAAATGCATCCCCTCCATCTCTGCAAATACTGATTCTTTATTGACACCTAATCCCTCTACGTACCGCTCAGGCATCGGAGTATCTACAACACCGGGGCAAATAGCATTGACCCTGACATTGTATTCTGCAAGGTCAGTCGCCATAGAACGTGCCAGCTGAGCTAGCCCTCCTTTGGAAGCGCCATAGGCCGCCATAGTTGGGAACCCCACCAATCCCCCCACCGACGAGTTATGAATAATTGAGCCTCCTCCTCTTTTTGACATTTCACGTGCAGCGACTTGACTGAGAAGAAATGGCGCGCGTAAATTCACCGCTAGCACACTATCAAGCTCCTCTACGGTGGTCTCTAAAAAAGGTTTCCCTACCATAATTCCATGATTACTGAAGAGGATATCTAGTCCTGAAAATCGAGCTATAGCAAGCTCGACAATTCTACCTAGAAGGCTGTAATCGCAAAGGTCTCCACCAATATATGCCACAGCCGCATCAGTCTCTGAAACTAACTCAGCCACCCTTCCGTCAGGCTCAGGTGACATGTCTGTCGCTACAACTTTAGCTCCTTCTGCAACGAATCGGCTCACTGCTACCTGTCCTTGTCCGCCTAGCGCACCACTGATTATCGCAACCTTATTTTCTAGTCGTCCCACAATTTACTCTCCATATTAATTATCTATCCGATCTTGGGTAGTCTCAATCCAGCTTGTTCCATCAAAGGGAGCACACGATCTCCAAAAAATTCCAGCTCTTCATGGTAGTCAAGCCAAGATAAAATAAGCCCTTCGACGCCTAAATCACTCAGCTCTTTCATCTTGTCAACCACCTGCTCTGGAGTTCCCACTAAAGGGTACCCTCCCCATCCCGCCACAAATCGCTCTGCAAACTGTTTGATAGTAGCATCAAACGATCCACTCTCAATTCCCAGCAGTTCCATAACGTTTCTAGCCGCATCCCAGTCGCCCTGCTCGAGAATGGTGTCATAGGCTGCACGAGCTTCACTTTCTGTTTCACGACAGCAAACAAACGCCTGGCTCATGACACCGCACTGCCGTTTATAAATAGCTGCCCGCTTATGGATGTCTTTGACTAGATTGCCTGCCTCCTCTGGTGTCGCCATAGTGATAAAATTAAAATCCATTTCTCTTGCTGAAAATTCTCGGCCATCCTCAGAGTTTCCGGCATTGAGTAAAATAGGACCTGGTTTCTGTATCGGCTTCGGTGACAAAAAACCTTCCTTGACAGAGAAATACTTTCCTTGAAAGCTAAAATCTTGCTCCGACCAAGCTTTCTTAACGCAAGTTACCCACTCGTGCGCCATCGCATATCTTTCCGAATGGGGTAACTGTTCTTTACCGAACATTTCAATTTCAGGTCGAAACCAACCACACACTATATTAAGGGCAAATCGCCCTTCCGAAATGTTATCAATACTCGAACCCTGCTTTGCAGCAAACAGAGGGTGTGCGGTGGGGGTATGAGAAGTTGCACACACCATAATATTAGAAGTATTACAGGCCATTGCTGTGGCCCACGTATACACTTCCATATTGTCTCCGTTAAACTGAGTACTCCCTCCAAAATGCTTCCATCTGCCTACGGGCACAAGTAGTTCAAAACCCAAAGTGTCAGCGAGCTTAGCTATTTTAACGTTATGTTTGTAGGTGGGTTCGAAGGTCGTTGGTGCATGCGTCATCGTAGTCCCATTACTGCAATTAGTAGCAAACACTCCGAGCTTCATTTTATTTTTATTATAGGCAGGCACATTATTAAGGCGCCATTGGCCTATATCATCAGCATGCATAGTCTCTTCATTCTTCATCTATATTTAACCTCGTAGCTAAAATCCTATGCGACGGCACGAATGGCCGATCGTATTGTTTCAATTATGACCTCTATCTCTGTCTCGTCGCAAACTAAAGCAGGACCAATCGCAATTATATCGCCCGTATAGCGGACCATGACTCCATGGTCGAAACAGTATTGGAATATCTCCATAGCACGCATCGAGGTTTGATTATTACGTGGTTCAAATTCTACGGCGGCCGCCATCCCAATGTTTCTTATATCAACCACATGCGCTTCATCGCGCAAAGAGTGAATTGCCTTTTCAAGTTCAATCTCAAGCTTACGAGATTTAGCCAACAAACCCTCGCTCTCATAAACATTGATAGCCGAAATTCCCGCAGCACAGGCCAGCGGATGACCAGAATTAGTATAGCCGTGAAAAAACTCAACTAAATGACTCGGGCCAACCATGATTTCGTTATAGATACTGTCTCGCACTATGACACCCCCTAGAGGAACAACACCACTGGTGACGCCTTTCGCGAAAATAATCATATCGGGAATAACTCCAAACCTATCGGCTGCAAACCATTCTCCTAATCGCCCAAATCCTGTTATCACCTCGTCAAAAATCAATAAAATTTGATGCGCGTCACAGATACTCCTCAGCTTTTTCAGATAGCCATGCGGTGGTACGATCACACCAGCCGATCCTTGCATCGGCTCGACAATCACGCCGGCTATTGTCTCTGAACCATTTGCATCAACTAGAGCCTCTAAATTATCTGCCAAATGGTCACCCCAAACTGGCTGTCCTTTTGAGAAAGCCATTTTTGACAAATTATGTGTATGAGGCAAGTGTAAAGTCCCGGGCAGCAATGATGCTTTAAAGGCTTTTTTGTTGGCATCAATCCCTCCAACAGAAATACCTCCAAAACCGACACCATGATAGCCTTTCTCGCGTCCGACAAAACGAGTTCTCTGGACTTCGCCTGTTGAATGATGATAGGCCAACGCTATTTTGAGGGCGGTGTCGCAGGCCTCAGAGCCTGAGCTAGTAAGAAAAACATGATTAAGACCAACAGGAGATACCTCCTTTATAGCCTCAGCTAGCATGAAAGCTTTTGGATGGCCGGACTGAAAGGGTGCCGTGAAATCTAGTTCGTCTAGTTGATCCTTAACCGCTTGTACGATTTTTGGGTGCCTATGTCCTGCATTTGAACACCATAATCCAGAGATAGCATCCAAGACGCTGTGGCCATCAGACGTTTGATAATACATCCCCTCTCCCCGTTCTATTAACCGAGGAGATTTCTTAAACATCCGATTATGCGTGAATGGCATCCAGAAAGGCTCAAGTTCTAAGCTCATTTTAACCAACAAAAAATGTTATTTTTTTCATTTTCTTGTTTCATTGCAACTTGCCTTAGCCCCAAAAAATTAACATACAACCCTTAAGCTGCGAAAACAAGCTACCAAAATTGCGAAATAATACATTTCTTCTATAATCGAAAAAGAGAGTTGGAAGTGAGGAAGGTAAATCCATCTTTCTTTTAGAGTCATAATGATAATATTTTTCGTTTTTACTCTAAAAATCTAAGAAAAATTAGTGAAAATTAATTCATCAGATACCAACTTAAAGGGGAACAACATGAACTTAAAATTTGGATTACTATGGCCTTTCCGCAACCCGGAATTTGCAAAGGTTCCTTGGACTGACTTATATCGATCACATCTTGATTTAATCTCAGACTCGGAAGCTATGGGTTACGATCACGCATGGCTAACCGAACATCATTTTGTTGATGATGGTTACTCGCCATCACTTATGAGTATTGCTGGTGCCATTTCTCAAAGAACGACTCGAATGAGGATTGGAACTTTTTTGGTACTTCTACCACTGCATAATCCGGTCAGAGTAGCCGAAGACAGCGCGACCATTGACATCATGTCGAACGGACGCTTCGACTTGGGTGTTGGGTTAGGCTATCGACCAAAAGAATTTGACGATCAAGGAATACCTAGCGCAGAGCGAGGAGCTAGATTGAAAGAAGGGGTGGAAATCATCCAGCGGCTGCTAAGTGACGAGATGGTTACGTTTGATGGGAAACATAATCACCTGAAAGAAATACAAATCGTGCCTCCCGCGGTTCAAAGACCACATCCGCCAATGTGGGTCGGTGCAATTGCACCTAAAGCAATTGAACGTGCGGCCAAAATGGGGATGCATTTTCAGTGTACGGCACCAGTCGAATCTGTTGAACACTATGATAAATGTCTAGAAGCTGCGGGTAGGAGACCTACTGACTATAATGTAGCCCAACTCCGATGGGTGCATGTAGCACCGTCAAGGGAAGAAGCTTGGGAGAACTGCGCCAAAGCACTTCATTATACTAATAAAAAGTACTCACAATGGTTTGCGGAAGCAAATGACAGTCCCGGAGACGATCAAGGACTAGATGAAATTAAATCTGTTGAAGAAATTATAAGGACTCAGCATTTTGACTTCTTTGGGGAAGACTCAATCGTCGGAACTCCGGCTGATGTGACTGAAATGATTGCTGATTATCAAAGCCGTGGTCGCATGACACATTTGGTTATGGGAATGGCGATGTCAGGCTTAGCGCCTAATTTGATTCGCAACAGTATGGACTTGTTTTCTAGAGACGTGATGCCGCACTTTAAACGATAAAAACTAATTCGGCCTTAGCATCAGTTAAGTGATAAGGCCGTATTAAACTTCATATTTAATCCGTCAAATCCCATAATAAAGGCAATAATCCCTGCTCATGGATAAAAATTCGACATCAAGTAGGGTTTCACCTCCGGGCCCCCCATGGCACAACATGTTGGAAGCCATTAGATCCAGCCCACCTGTCTATCTATTACAGCTTGCTAAAAAATATGGTGACATCGTTAAGTTTCAAGGTGCTTTCCCTGTTTATTCGGTCAGCAATCCTGAATCTGTCAGAGAGATTCTGACCAAAGCCTGGCCTGAATTCACAAGAGACACTATAGACTACAAAGTTATCTCGACTGTCTTTGGTAAAGGTCTCGTCACCAATGAAGGAGAAAGCTGGGCTCGCCAGAGAAGGCTCATGCAGCCTGTCTTTGGAAGCAAATCAGTTAACGGATTCGATACAATCATCAATAGCGTCACGCAAAATATAGTCGACGACTGGAAAAGCAACGGAAATACGAATATCTGGCTTGATAGAGAAATGAGTCGAATCACTTTTCAAATAGTTAGCCGGACATTGTTTGGTGCTGATATAGATGAAGTTGCTGATGAAATGATCGATATCTTGATGTTGCTAAATATCCATCCCCTTCGATTAGATGCACTACTTCGTCTCTTTCCTTATATACCCACACCTAGTAACGGGCGATTTAAAGCAGCCAATAAACGTCTAGACGAAATTGTCTATAGCCTGATAAAAGCTCACGAAGATTGTACTAACGAGAGCGATGATATTGTTGATAGGTTGTTGAAAGCAGTTGACCCTGAAACAGGGGAAGGGATGGATAAAAAGCAGATCAGAGATGAAGTTGTCACCCTAATGCTTGCAGGGCATGAAACATCATCGACTGGCTTAACATGGACTTTTTTTTTACTGTCGCAGCACCCTGAGATCGAAAAAAAGTTACTAGAGGAGCTAGAGAATGTTCTTCAAGGAAGGACACCTGAGAGCGGTGATCTGACACAACTCCCTTACCTAAAACAAATAGTCCAAGAATCTATGCGCCTCTATCCTCCTGTATGGGGAATAGCGAGACGGAGCACTAATGAAAATAATTTCCGCGGGTATACTGTGCCAGCCAATAGCTACATTGCTATAACTCCTTATGTTTTGCATCGACATCCAGATCACTGGGTCAATCCTGAGATGTTTGATCCAGACCGATTTGCTCCAGGGGAGAGTAAGTCGAGGCATCCCTACGCGTATTTACCGTTCGGCGCGGGACCGAGAGCTTGCATAGGTGCGGGAATGGCGATGCTTGAAATGCAGCTCATCATTGCGCAGATACTGCCTTTGTTCAAACTAACGCCTACGAAAGGTCACCCGATTGAGATGGAAGCCGCAGTTACGCTTAAACCACGGTTTGGGATGAAAGTAAATTTAACCCGCCGCTGATGATTAAAAATTTCTCTTTCATAGTTCTGCTAGTAATGTTCTCTGCGGGCATATCACGGAACGCCTATGCATTTGAAATTTCTACCACAAACTTACAAGGCGAAGAAAACTCTATAAGAGTACACCTCAGTCAAGACACGTGGACTTTAGTGATGGCTTGGACTACGTACTGCGGTGAATGCGCAAAACAATATTCGATGTTGTCAGAGCTACATGATGCGCATAAAANAATAGGTCTAAAAGTACTCGGAGTATCGCTAGATGACCCACAGAACCTACAGCTTATCGTAGATTATCAAAGGAAGAAAAAACATCAATTTCCTAGTATAGTGGCTGACCACAACTCATTTTCTTCTGCTTATAAAACAACTACTGGTGTAGATTTCTCAGGCACACCAACCTACTTGTTATTCGACCGTCAAAAAGAATTTCAAGCTTATCTTGACGGTCCAATAACACGTAACGCTATAGAACAGTTCATAACACAAGAGGATATGAATCTATAACAGGACTATGGCATTTCTTTATCTAATAGCTCCGTTACCCTTCAAATTGGCTATTTCGCTATCAGAAAACCCCCAATCACCGAGAACGGCGTCGGTATCCGATCCTGGAACAGAAGGTGCACTTTGTATCTGAGATGGAGTGCGACTAAAACGTGGCGCCGGTGCAGGTTGCACAACCCCATCATTTTCGACAAATGTATCACGAGATCTGTTATGTGGATGAGAGGGTGCTTCACTCAAAGAAAGAATCGGAGCAAAACATACATCAGTACCTTCAAGTAACTCGCACCACTCTGATCGCGTTTTAGTTTTTATGAGCTCTGCCATTTTTATGCGATTCTCAGACCACATCCCTTTATCTTGATGCGCAGTATGACTGGGATCATCAAAGCCTGTTAACTCAAGAAACTCCGCATAAAACTTAGACTCAATAGAGGCGATAGAAATAAATTGTCCTTCGGCTGTCTCATAGGCGTTATAAAAGTGTGCACCTCCATCTAAAAAATTGCTTTCGCGTTTGTCACTCCAGGAGCCTGCGCCATGCATGCCATATAAAGCTGTCATCAAGATAGAAGCTCCGTCTGTCATTGCAGCATCCACAACTTGTCCTTTCCCAGACTTCTGTGCTTCAAGCAGCGCTGCCACAACACCCAGCGCCAACAGCATACCGCCACCCCCAAAATCGCCCACCAAATTTAAAGGAGGAGATGGGGGCTGTCCTTCTCGACCAATCGCATATGAGGCACCCGTCAAAGAAATATAGTTAATATCATGACCAGCGGCCTTAGCTAACGTCCCATGCTGCCCCCACCCTGTAACTCTGCCATAGACTAATTTCTCATTTCTAGCCATGCAGATATCCGGGCCTAATCCCAAACGCTCCGTCACTCCTGGACGAAACCCTTCAATCAAAGCATCCGCATCTGAGATCAGTCGTAACACTAATTCAACGCCCGCCGGAGTTTTTAGATCTACGGCTATAGAACGTCTACCTCGATTCAAAAGCATGTACTTTGGATCAACATCAATACCTAAACCAGAATCAACAACCCGATCGACATGGATCACTTCGGCACCCATATCTGCCAGCATCATGGCACACATAGGGTTTGGTCCTATACCAGCGAGCTCTATAATCTTGTATCCTGCTAACGGTCCACTTGCAGCCACTTTTCTTCTCCTTCATTTGATACATTAGCCAGACCTAGCTATGCTTTAGCATTCAAAGCCCGACACAGAATGATAAGTTATATTATTTTTTAGTCGTGTTCATCTTCCAATTACAAGTTATTTGTATGTTAGTCGAATCTTTAAGAGATAAGATATGCCCAAAAGCCTTCTTAGAATATTTTCTTACCTCCCTAATCCCCGCATTTTTAAAGCCAGCATAACGGCTCGACTGTGCAATGTTCCAATAGAGATAAGAGGTGCATCTCCCAAAGAATTGAAAGGCTGGCTTTGGGATTTCGATGCCGGCCCTTTGACTGAAAAAACAAGGCAAGACACCCGGGAGTCAGCGCAAACCGCTAGTCGCGGTTATTCTGGAACACTCTACAAAACTCGAGGATTTCTGGATGCGAACCCTTATGGGACAGTTCCTGCTGCTTTCAGTCCGTCTGGTGAAATAGGAGTGTTTGAATCTAATAGCATCATGAGAGCCGTCGCTAGACTCGCTACGAATAGTAACAATTTGTACGGCTCCTCTGCCTATCAATCTTCCAGGATCGACGCTTTTTTAGACACTATGCTTTTGTTTGCTAAAGATTCCCAAGCTTATCTGCTCGCATTGATGAATGGGAGCATAACGACTCAAGGATACGTAAATGCTGAACAAGCCTTGCATAACTGGCTAAGTGGTACCGAACAAGTATTAGGGGAAAAACCGTATTTATCGGGGGAGTTGAGCTTAGCTGATATTTGCTTTGCCTGTGAAATAACGCTGTTGAAATTAGAGAGTTGCTATGCAGGCACACTTAGCAATCTAGGCAAGTCTCCCTTGATGGCGGCTCCTACTGCAAAAAGTTTTCCAGCCTCAATGCGGCATTACGAGAAGCTTTGTGCAATTCCTGATTTTGCAGCTGATATCAAACCGTTTATCGACAATATAGCCGGTGGCGGATCACCTTACGAAATTTCATGAATCCAACTTTTTTTCTTTTACTAATATTCCTATCTCAAGCAGTGCTTGGTGTCGAAAAAAGCAGTCTGATGTCCAAACAGCAATTAGGGACTGCTCTTTTTTTTGATGCCAATCTATCCGCAAACAGAAACCAATCATGTGCTACTTGTCATAACCCATCTCAAGCTTTCGTGGATCCACGTGAAAATAAGTTCGCAAGAGCTGTGTCCGAAGGAAGCATAGACGGGCGATTTGGAAATAGAAATAGTCCCTCACTTACATACACATCGAGAATTCCTAAATTCGGTGTAGATATCAATGGTGATTATCGTGGTGGATTTTTTTACGATGGCCGTGCAAAAGATATGCAGTCACAAATTGCTATTACTCTGTTTAACAAGAACGAGATGGCCTTAAAAAGTCCGCAAGAGCTTTTGAACCGAATCAAAGAGAACAACGATTATATTTTAAGTTTTGAGACATACTTTGGAGCGGATGTTTTTGATGACCCTGATAGAACAATAAAAGCAGTAGCATCTCTCATCGTTGCATATGAAAGTGGTCCTTTGTTCTCATTGTTCACCTCTCGTTATGACCGTTACCTAAAGGGGGAATACGTCTTATCTGATCTAGAAGAAAAAGGTAGGAATTTGTTCTTTTCAGACGTTGCTAATTGCATGGGTTGCCACCATTCTAGTCAGTCCCAATCAGATCAAAATGAATTATTTACAGATCACAAGTATCACAATATTGGGCTCCCTGTGAATCGAACATACATTGATAAAGAAGCCCTGCAGAAGAAGTTGCCCAATCTAGGATTGGCTCGAAATACTAGTGTGAAAGACAAAAAAAACAGTGTGGGTAAGTTTCGTACCCCCTCGTTAAGAAATGTCGCGGTAACAGGTCCTTATATGCATAACGGTGTATTTCAGGAGCTCAGCACCGCCATCCATTTCTATAATCATTACATTGTCACTCGAGAAACGGCTTTAACAAATCCTGAGACGATGAAAGGATGGTTGAAAAACGAGACCTCCGAGAATATTGCTACTGATTTACTCCAAAGAGGCCAACCCATCTCTGGAGAAAGAATGAAGGAGTTGATAGCTTTTCTAAGAATACTCACTGATGAGGAGTACGAACACCTAATCAATGACGGATAAACATTAGTAAAACCAAGTAAAGTAGTATAAGAATAAGTTTGCACAAGAATTTTCATGGGGAGAAGTAGTTCTATGTACGATCTGATTATTCGAAATGGAACCGTCGTCGACGGGACTGGGGCTGATAAAACACATTCCGATGTTGCCATTCAGGACGGTGTGATTGTTGAAGTAGGGAAAGTTGCGGGCAGAGCCAAGCAGACACTGGATGCTTCTGACTTGGTTGTAGCTCCGGGCTTTATTGATCCTCACACGCATTACGATGCGCAAATTTGTTGGGATGCACTTACTACGCCTTCCAGCTGGCATGGCGTCACTACAGTAATGATGGGCAATTGCGGTGTTGGACTTGCACCTTGTCGTCCAGAAAATAGAGATATAGCTGCGTGGGATCTCGTGAACGTCGAAGCCATCCCATTTGATGTTCTAAAGAAAGGAGTGACATGGGATTGGGAGTCTTTCCCAGAATACATGGTTGCAGCGGACAAACGAGGCTCTGGACTAAACTTAGGATTTTCATGTGCTCTGACTCCCTTTCGTCACTACGTGCTAGGGGAAGAATCCATGGATAGAGCAGCCACAAAGAATGAGACAATAGAAATCTCAAGATTACTTGAAGAAGCAATGGCCGCAGGAGCATTTGGCTTCTCTACAACAAATGCTGGTCAACATGTGGGTTATAAGGGCCGCCCACTGGCTTGCAGACTTGCCAGCGACGAAGAGTTACGTGCTTATTGCAATGTTCTTAGAAAGGTTGGCAGAGGGTCTATCGAGGTTGCTCTCACGAATGAAGTATCAAAAGTAAGTGCATCTGAAAGAGACTTACTTGAGCTTCTGCTAACGGAAAGCACACGCCCTGTTACCTGGCTCGCCTTATTGAATCGAGACGATGATCCAGAAGCTGTGCAAAGGACGCTTAATGAAGTCGATGATCTAATCAAACGTGGCGCGCGGCCCCAATCAACAGTGCGACCTTTTATCATCCAAATAGATCTTAGGACCCCTTTTATTTTCGCAAACATGCAGTGTTGGAACCCCGTTCTTAATCAATCTGTTGAAGACCAAATTAAAATTTTAAGTGATACCAGTTTCCGCGATGCGTTCAAAGAAGCGCTCAAAAAACCGCTGATCTTTACTTCTCGCTGGGAAGTAATGACTGTATTACAAACTTCGGCACCAGAGCTGGCCCAATATGTTGGTCAAAACATTCAACAAATAGCAAATGGATGGGGAGTTGATCCAGTGGATGCCTTCCTTGATCTCGCTATTAAAGACAAACTTTCTACACAATACAATTACGAGCTATTTAACTCTGATGAAAGCCGAATTCCTGAACTGATCACAGATCCACGCATTCTTATTGGGCTTTCTGATGGCGGAGCCCACGTAGATGCTCTATGCGATGCCGGCTATTGTACTTACTTACTAGGCACTTGGGTGCGAGATAACCCAGTAATGTCTCTGGAACGAGCAATACAAAGGATAACAACTGAGCCTGCTAATTTTTTTGGTATCGAGAAACGAGGTAGAATTGCAGAGGGTATGGCGGCTGACCTTGCTATTTTTGACCTCTCGACGATCGGTTCTGACAAAACAGGCGAAATGCGCTTCGACTTACCGGGTGGAGGTAGGCGTCTAGTCGTGCCGGCGCGTGGGATGGAGTACACTTTTGTCAATGGTGAGAATCTCTATACAAGAGGGGAAGATATGGGTGCTCGTTCTGGTCAAGTATTACATTCAGCCGACTGTTAAGAAACTGTACTGCTAAAAAGGAGATATCATGGATCTTGGACTGTCTGGAAAATCTGTCGTCGTCACTGGTGGTGCCTCGAACATTGGTCGTGCTATTACCCTGGCTTTCGCAAAAGAACATGCAGCTATAACTATTGGCGACATCGATCTTCCCCAGGCCGAAATAGTTGCTCAAGAGGCATTGAAACTTGGAGCTAGTAATGTCCATGTAGTCAAATGTGACGTTACAGATCTAAAAGAAGTTAAAAACCTTTTCTCAGAGGCCGTGCGCATAAACCAAACAGTTGATGTTCTAGTGAATAATGTGGGATGGGATGATCTTAAATTCTTCACTCAAACTGATCCCGCTTTCTGGAACAAAGTAATCCAAGTAAACTTTGTCGGCGTACTGAACTGTACCCATACCGCTTTAGCAATAATGATCCCGAACAGTAAAGGTTCTATCGTCTCGATCAGCTCGGATGCGAGCCGCCAGGGTGAACCTCGTGAAGCTGTTTATGGCGGAATGAAAGCAGGGATAAACAGCTTTATGAAAACTATCGCAAAAGAAAATGGCCGCTATGGAATAAGGTGCAACGTAGTTTGTCCTGGAGTGACTATCCCTCATGAAAATCAAGTCGGAGAGAAAAGCATGTGGTCAGATGTTGAATCGATGTTCACGCAAGAACAACTAGGAAAAATAGCTAAAGCGTTACCTTTAAAGAAAATTGGAAGACCTGAAGACATAGCAAATTCTGTTTTGTTTTTAGCGGCTGACAAGGTGGCTGGGCACGTGACAGGACAAGTACTTAGTGTCAGCGGTGGATACAGTATGATCGGATAGATATTTCTACCCGATCATTTGAACCGCTCAACTAAAAGCTAACGTGGAGCCATTCTGATAGCCCCATCTAGACGAACGCTCTCTCCATTAAAGTATCCATTTTCTACCATTGCCACAGCAAGATGGGCAAACTCTGGTGGGACGCCTAGTCTCTTTGGAAATGGAACGGAAGAAGCTAACGCTTCTTTGACATTATCTGGTGCTGACTGCAATAAAGGAGTGTCAAAGATCCCTGGCATAATTGTGTTGATTCTTATCCCTTCGCTCATTAAGTCTCGAGCAATTGGCAAGGTCATGCCTACTACACCAGCTTTGGATGCGGCATAAGATGCTTGGCCCATTTGCCCATCTTGTGCAGCGACACTAGCGGTGTTTACAATAGCTCCTCTTTCGCCATGATCATCACAAGGGTCAAGAGTCATCATCCCCGCTGCAGACAGAGCGATACATCTAAAAGTGCCTAACAGATTAATTTGTACAATTAACTCGAATTTATCCATAGGAAAAGTTTTGATCGCGCCGGTTTTCTTATCCCTACCTGCGGTCTTAAATGCGTTACCAGTACCGGCGCAATTTATGAGAACTCGCTCCTGCCCATTTATAGCTCTGGCTTTTGCAAAACCGGCTTCGCATGCATCTTGAGACGTAACATCGACCGCACAAAAAATACCGCCCAATTCGGCAGCAAGCGATTCGCCCGCTTCGACATTAAGATCAAATAAAGCGACTTTCACTCCCTTAGATGCTAAAGCTCTCGCAGTTGCAGCTCCTAACCCTGAGGAGCCTCCTGTAATGACCGCGGACATTGAAGAATTAAGTTCCATGGAATCCCCTCTATAATATAATTTTACGAACGTCCAGATTTTTCTGAACAGGGCTACAATTGTACCTTAGAAACTAGCAAACATATTAATAGGATTTAGTCAGGAGTCTCAATTTTCTTGCGTTCCAACCTGCTGCTGCTGCTATAACGCCGCATAGAATCGCGATAAGAAAAGGCATCGTATAGCTCCCCGTTACGTCGAAGAGAAATCCACCCATCCATGGGCCTACGGCGCTGCCAAGAGCACTTCCCAATAATCCTGTTCCAAGGATACTGCCAAAATTAGGGCCATCGAAGCGATCCGACATCATGGCTGGCATCAACGCCGCAGTCGCTGAATACCCTATACCTAACAAGCATGCGTATAAGTAAGACACGTAGTGTTGCCCTGTCTCACCAACAAACATCAGTACAAAAACACTTACTACAAGGATAGAAATCCCCCATACGTAAACTAGCTCTCTCTCAACATAATCGGAAAGCCACCCGCCGCCTATCTTACCAACTATGCTTGCTACACCGACAATCCCGACGAGGACCGCCGCTGTCATAGCTTGCATTCCATGATCAACGAGATAAGCCACTTGATGAACATGTAATGTCTGCGAACAGACTCCACCAAAAAAGAATGCAGCAGCCATAAGCCAGAAAGCTTTCCCACGAAGAGCCTGCGCTAAGGTTATATTTTTACTCCTTGAGTGTTTATAAATATCTGAAGCCGAATCGTCAACCGGTATTCCTTCTTGCTCTGACTTTCCGATCTTTAATAGAAAAAGTGCCGAAGGGAGAATCACAGCCAAGCAAACTAGCGAAAAACCTGCGAAAGCATGACGCCAGCCGACTGAGTCAATCAAGTACTGACAAAAGGGCACAACAATTAACATGCCCACACCGATTCCGGCACTCACTATGCCAAGAGCCAGACCCAATCGATTGGAAAATCTTTTCTGCACGAGAATGACGGAAGGAGTCCATCCGCATAAGGAAACTGCTATCGCTGTTGCGACCCCAAAAGTTAAGTAAAGATGCCAGACTTGTTCGATAAGGCTATTTAGATAGAGAGCTCCGGCCAGCAGAACAGAGCCAACAGCCATCACGATGGCAGGGCGTACTCGATCGCATAGATATCCTACTAAGGGATTAGCGCAACCATGCACAATTGCAAAGACAGAAAAAGCGCCTGCCAAAGTAGAACGGCTCCAGCCGAACTCGTTGAGAAGTGCAACTAAAAAAACGCTGTACGCATACCAAACTCCATAAGCCAGGCCTATGATAGAAGCCAATAACAAAAGCGTAAATGGGCCGGAGTAGGTCATCCGACCCTTAGCAGCAGGAGTATTCATTGTATAAGGTGTTCCGAGAGATTAGTGATAATCTTGAATGTCGTTCAAGCCTATGGGCCACAGTTTACGCCACTCTTCTTTGATAGTCCTAAATTAAAAGGCAGGTAGCGCTAAACAGTGAGACTACCTATGTCGTCTTCTTTATTTAAGCTTTTGATATCAGGGATTTAAAATAACTTTACAAGCTACCTTGTCTTTCTTTAAGTTTTCGAACGTCCTTGGGAAATTCGCAAACGTGACATTTCCAGTAATCATAGGCGTCGGATCGATCAACTCCCTATTCATCAAATCTAACGTCAATTCAAAATCCTGCCTGTTATACATGTAAGCATAATTAATCTGCAATTCTTTGGTGATTGCTTTGACTGGCAATATAGTATCGGGAGCCATGCAGACACCTACCACCACAATCCGTCCCCCTGCCGGAGCATAATCTATTGCCAGCTGCTGTGTCCCAGGAACACCGACGCACTCTAAAATTACGCTCGGCCTAGCACCGACCACCTTCTTAAAGCTGCCAATCACATTTTCTTTGTCTGCATTGATGACAGCAGTAACACCCATTTTTTCAGCAAGACCAAGGCGTTCTGGCACTCGATCACTGACAATGACATGGCGTGCACCAAAGTACTGGCACCAAAGAGCAGTTGCCAGACCCACTGGACCTGCTCCTATGATAAGCACACTTTCTCCAGCTTTGAGCATCGCCGCTCGCACACTATGAAGACCAACTGCTAGCGGCTCGACCATGGCACCTAAGTTCCAGTCAAGGCCATCTGGAAGATGCAAAGTCTCATGCGCGGATACTTTAACGTAGTCAGCGTAACCTCCAGGCAGTTCGCCCAAACCAGTATAGGACACCTCCGAACACCGATGTCCTGAACCTGAAAGACAGGAGAAACAATTTCCACAGTTCACAAAAGGCAGGGCGGTGACCCGATCGCCAACCTTGAACTTATTATCGGTATTCTGGCCTAACTCGCAAATTTCTCCGCAAAACTCATGACCCATGATGACGCCTGGTTTTAACGGCTTCACTCCACCACTAGAATCGTGAACTTCCGACATATGAAGATCTGAGCCACAAATTCCGCAAGCCTTAACACGAAGAATTAAGTCATGAGCCCCAATAATTGGAGCCTCAACCTCTTTTACAACGAGATCTTCCCCCGCTTTTAAAAATGTGGCTGCCCGCATAGTCTTTTCCTTTACAAATAGCTATTCAATATCGCATCTAGGTGAGATTACGCTCGAAGTGCTCTAACGTTCTTCTTTTGGCAAGTACTGCGCTCTCAGCGTGGTAGCTTGCACGGTCGCCGCAATTGAAACCATGGTCCGCGTCATAAACAAACACGTCAACATCACTTTGTGCTTGCTTGATAGTCTCTACGTCTGACATCGGAATATGTGCATCCTTCTCACCAAAGTGCATTATCATAGGACACTTCGGTACCAGTGTGGCGTGCCCCGCGATACCACCTCCATAATAAGCCGACCCTGCGGTAACATTTTCCAAGTGACATGCAGAGAGCCAAGTCAACAGTCCTCCGAAACAATAGCCTAATACGCCAACCGGTCCATGGGTGCTTATTGCGTTAACTGACGCCTGAATATCCTGCAACGTCTGTTCCATTTGCAAGTCCTCAAAAGCTATTCGGAGCCCCTTATCAAAGTCAGGCTGTTCTGTGTACCCTAACTCGACGTCGCGCTCCACGCGATCAAAAATCTGAGGTGCAATTGCTACATAGCCTTCTCTGGCATACTCATCGACAACTTCTCGAACATGCTTATTGACTCCAAAAATTTCCTGCAAGACGACAATGCCTCCTTTTGGCTTTCCGTCGGGCAGCGCTTCGTATCCCCCAAGTTCAAACCCGTCTTTAGACACTATTGTTTTTTTCCCCATCGCTCCCTTCTCCTTGCATTTAATTAAGTAAATTGACCACTAGAAACGATGTCCACGTTGATGGTCACTCAGTCACGTCTCTTTGCTTCTTAGCTGCACTCCCGCTATCCTGTAGGTACGGAGTAGTTTGAAGTACAAAAGGTATTAGAAGACTAGCACTTATCGTCAAAAAAAAGCTAGAGGTGGGAAATATCATGAGTGTAAATAATTTCATCAGGGCCTTCTTATGGCCTTTCTTGTTTTTCTCCACTGCCGCATATGCAGACCTGCCTCCGGAAAAGCTTACCGTAGAAAGAATGGCTCCCGCAGACCCTCATCGCCTGTACCTAACCGATCTCAACCTCAATAGTGTGATTGATGGGCGTGTTCATATTCTTGATGGTAAAGATTTCAAATATTTAGGCTTAGTCAGTACCGGCCTTTTTGGAGTAACAGCTCTATCAAAAGACAGTTCAAAGCTATACGTGGCGACTACCTACTACACAAAAAGAAATCGCGGCGATCGATTTGATCAATTTGAAACTTATGACACCAGCACCTTAGAGCTAAAATCTGAACTGATCATCCCTCCCAAACACGCGCAAGCTTTGCCTTATAAGGGGACTATAATTAGCTCTGCTGGCGATAAGTACGTCTTTATCCAGAACGCTACCCCTGCGAGTTCTGTTACAGTAATAGATACTCAACTGAATAAAGTAATGTCGGATATTTCAACTCCTGGGTGCTGGATAATCTTGCCTACTAGCACAAATGAAGAGCGATTTTCTACTCTGTGCGGTGACGGCACGGTACTGACTGTAACACTAGATGGCAACGGGAAAGAAAAGTCGAAGAAAAGAAGCAAGAAGATATTTGATGCGGAAAAAGATCCTGTTTTCGTACAAGCAGAAGCAATCAAGGATACCTACTATCTTATTTCCTATCTTGGTCAGGTGTATGAAGTTAATGTTGCGGGAGATAAGGCCGAACTCACTGACCGCTGGCTACTAATCACAAAAGAAGATAATACTGAAGACTGGCGGCCTGGCGGCTACCAGATCAGCGCGATAGATAGAGTTTCTCGAAAACTATTTGTAGCTATGCATGATGGTGGAAAAGACGGCAGTCATAAAACCCCAGCTAAAGAGATATGGGCATATGATATTGACGCTAAAAAGCGAGTCGACAGAGCTGACGGACATCACTCAATCGCGCTAGCACTAACTAAAAATACTGAACCTCATCTATATATTTACGATGGTTTCGGCGCCAAATTTCATAAATATGCAACCTCTCCTTCACTTCGGAAAACATCTGAAAGCGAGCCTGTTGGAGCATTCGCTGGACTTGTGGAGCTACATTAAGGATGTTGTTGTCAGTTTTAGATCCTTTGATTATCCGCATGATAGCTTGCGGAATAGGTCTCATGCTTTTAATTGGTGCGTGGCAAAAAATAAATGACTTAGAAATGTTCCAGGCCGCGGTAGAAGCGTATGACCTAATACCGCTCGCAAGTGCGCGCTCTTTTTCTCTGTCGTATGTGTTCATTGAGTTATCAATCGCGGTATTACTCATCTGTAAAATTGCGTCCTCTCCAGTTGTAATGTCAGCGATAGTTCTAATGAGCCTTACGACATTGGCCATCTCTATCAACTTACTCAGGGGTAATGCCGATGTGAGTTGTGGATGCGGCGGTATTGAAGATGAACAGAGATTGTCTTGGGGGCTAGTGTCTCGCAATATAGTGATAGTAGTGCTGTTAGGTATTTGTCTAATTGACACAAGTTCTCGGGCTTATAACCTGCTTGATGGCATCAACTTGCTCTTCGGAGCGACCTCTATTTATCTCGTCTATCTCCTATCCTCACAGCTTATCGCTAACAGAGAAAGACTAACCCGACTGAGGGAGGGATCATGAGCATATCTGTCATCATAGCTATTTCAGTCTTATGGATCGTAGTGATTTGCCTTGGCATCACTGTCTTTGCGTTGGCCAGACAAATTGGTATCTTATACGAAAGAATTGCACCTATGGGAGCACTGATGCTCGATGATGGGCCTAAAGTTGGCGACCAAGCGCCTTCCTTTGATCTAGCCACCTTAGGAGGCGAACGCATAAAAATCGGGAGTCCTTCTACTCATGGGGAGCTCGTTTTTTTCTTATCTCCAACCTGCCCGGTATGTAAAAAACTTATCCCAATACTGAGATCTATGAGAGACAAAGAAAAGCAATGGCTTAAAGTTATTTTAGCAAGTGACGGGGATGAATTACGGCAGAAAAAATTCTATGAGGCTACTAAACTGCAGGACTTTCCTTATGTATTATCAAATGACTTGGGGATGGCGTTCAAAGTAGCTAAGCTCCCTTACGCTGTGCTATTAGATGAAGCGGGTATAGTGAGAGGAAAAGGGTTGATTAATAATAGAGAGCAGCTTGAGAGTTTACTGACAGCTAAAGAACTTGCTGTAGAATCAATACAACAATATTTACATACGTCCTGATAGTGCGTACTTTCGGGAGAAAAAAGGAGAGCCCAGATGAAGTGGTTTGACGATTTCTTTGAGAAAAAAGTCCGCAGTGTGGCGCAAAGATCCTCCCGGCGAAATGCCCTGGCGAGAATCAGTAAGGTTCTAGTGAGTTCAGCTTTCATACTGCCGATTTTACCTTTCGACCGATCTCCGTTAGCTGCTGGAGGAACGCAATCATCCACTGACCTCGATAGTAAATTAGATGATCAACATTGCGAGTATTGGCGATACTGCGCGCTCGATGGGCATCTGTGTACTTGCTGCGGCGGTTCTATCACATCGTGTCCTCCTGGGACATCGTCTTCGTCGGTGACATGGATTGGGACTTGCGAGAACCCAGAGGACGGAAAACATTATCTAGTCAGCTACAACGATTGCTGCGGTGCGACTTCATGCGGACGTTGTTACTGCAACACCAACGAAGGAGAAAAGCCTGGGTACAGGATGGGAGTCCATAATGATATCAATTGGTGCATGGGGAACGAGTCCTCTGTATACCACTGCACAGTATCAATCATCCTAGGGACCGCAAGCAAGGCGGGATAGGCCGGTAGAAGTGAAGCATCTCGCCAAGTCACTTTTTACGATTCTTATTTTTGGCACTTATGCTGCGTCGTTAAAGGCAGAAACGCCCCAACTAAATTACCTTCGCTATTGCCAAGGTTGTCATGGAGACGCGGGACAAGGAAGTGCCCGAAATTCAGTCCCTGAATTAAAGGAGGCCATAACAAAATTTCTTGTCCATCCGGAAGGTCGTGATTATCTAGTGCAAGTAGCAGATGTCTCACAAAGCCCTATAGTTGATCAAGAACTAGCGGACCTCCTAAACTGGATGATTAGACGTTTTGGCACTAAAGAAATCCAAGAAAAATTTGCGCCTTACAAAGCCAGTGAAATCTCAGAACCAAGGCTCAACAGGCCAGCAAATACTAGAGAATTAAGAAAAAAGTTAACCGGGAAATCAATTCATTCAACCATGAGTGATTAATCATTATCGCGGTTCTAAGGAGATAAAATGTACGTTAGCTACATGGAAGCAATCAGAAAACGATACGAAAACCTCGGATACCAATCATACCGTTGGTTTATAGCAGAAAACGCGCCAGCTTGGTCGGCTGTCAAGAAACCACTATCGAAGTCTAAAATCGGACTTCTATCAACCTCCGGCGCTTACGCGCTAGGGCAGATGGCTTATCATTATAAAGACGACAGCTCTATAAGGGAGATACCTATTGGGACTCCGACACATGAGATTAGGTTCTCACACATCACAGAAAATTATCTTGTAAGTCCAAGAAAAGATCCTAACTGCATTCTTCCAATAGAGACTCTCAAATCCTTAGCAAAAAAAAGCGTCATAGGTTCGTTAGCTAGTACCGCCTTATCGTGTATGGGTGGTACTTATTCGCAACGCAAAGTACGCGAAGAGATAGCACCGAGTGTCTTAGAAAAATTTATGCGAGATGACATTGACTGCGCTTTACTAGTAAGCATGTGACCTGTTTGCCACCAGACCGTGTGTCTGATAGCGCGTTATTTAGAAGCACATGGCATACCTACGCTCTGTCTCGGTTCAGCTTTGGACATACTTGAAGCTGGGAAACCTCCTCGCGCCGCCTTCGTGGATTATCCACTAGGACATTCAGCCGGAAAACCATTTGATTTAGCTGATCAAGAAGACATTGTCCATCGCGCGCTGACTGGCTTCGAAGATATTAAAGCCCCCGGAGGAGCGATCACCATGTTGAAAAATACATGGGGTGACGGGTTATGGAGAGCAGAAGCAAGTTCTACCGAGGGCAGCGATACCCGGCAGCCCCGAGACACAACGCCTCAGTTTCAATTTGCAGAAGATCGAGCTGCCGCCATGGCAAAAGAAAGAATAGCCCCTTTGAAAGCAAACTGAGTTAATATGCAGTAGTAACTTACGTCGATTAAAAAGCAAATATTTCAGTCACATTCTCGGGGGGAAAGGGCAACATGAATTCAGCTCTTAGATACTTAGTAATAACAACTGCTTGCCTTTTTGCTTTCGCGCAAAATGGACTTGCTAGTACTTTCAGCAACCTGACTTCAAAATTTGATCGTTCACTCGCTACTTTCGATCCTATAGGAAAACATATCCGTGCCCCTATTGAAAAAGCTATACCGCGCCTCAAGTTTAGCGGCTCTCTGAAACAGTCTTCAGACATGCTGCTTGAAAAAAAAGGAAATGGAGGGGGATTGGCCGAAAAAGATTTCAGGTTTCTACAGCTGCAAAATCTGTTGGAGGTGGAAACGTCCTACTTTATCGATCACGGCCTAGATATTAATGCCACTGCTCATGTCTTATACGATGGAGCCTATGGCTGGCAAGGTGGGACTCAATTAAACGCCGATGAATCGAACAGAAATAACGAGATCTACAACAATAGCGAAAGAGTTTTACGTGAGTTTTACCTTAGCTATAGAAAACCAAAATTTGATTTAAAGCTAGGTAAGCAACAAGTTGCTTGGGGTAAGATGGATGGACAATTCATTGACATCGTCAACAGTATGGACCGTCGGGAATCAGCACAACTTGAGTCAGAAGACTATGAGTATCGTAGACTGCCGACGTGGATGGCCAACGCGACCTACTACTTCCAAAAAACGACTATTCAAGCACTTTATATCATCGACTTTGAGCACGATAGAAACGCTGCTCCAGGAAGTCCTTGGGGAGACACTAACCTCCCTGTCACAACACACAATATAGACTTAGGTACCTCGCGACCCAAAGCAAGCACTTTCAGAGACCACCAATACGGGCTGAGAATAGACCGGTCCGCGGGTGGTCTGACTTACGGCGTTGTATACATGTATGCATGGGATAAAAACCCTGTAGAACGAGTGACAGGCCGAGCAACTTATCTTGATGGTGGAATACAAAAGTATTCTCTGAAGCTAAAAAGTCGTCACGAAAGAGTCCACCATATTGGAGCAACTGCCGACTATGCCACCACCATACAAAACGTTCCGTGGATAGGAAATTTACCAACTGTTCTGAGGGTTGAAGCGCTGTACACAAACGGAGTACGAGTGACTGACTCCGACAAGCGAGCTGCGGCATTGTCTGGTGCCTCCACCGATGGGACTTCAAAAAGAGATACTTTAAGAGCAGCCGTAGCCATTGAATTTGCGTTGCCCGCTAGGACTACTTTTATTTTTCAAGGATCCTGGTACCAGACACTTAATCATAAAGAAGGGCTGGGTCCTGCCCTTGGTGGAGGCATTGGAGATGAGTGGAGCCTTATTCCTTTAGTCCATGTTTCTAGACCTTTCGCTTTTTCAAAAGATCGGATGAAACTTGAAGTTACAGCCTTCCCGTTGATAAGTGGTTCAGACACAGGTTGGGGCGGCATAAAAACTAAAGTGCGCCTCCGTTACCAATTTTCACAATTCATAAATGGTGAGTTTCGCTACACCGGTTATGACTCTGGAGATAGTGGAGACTATTACGGTCACTTCAACAAATATGACAACGTCGGATGGGAGCTGAACTATGAATTCTAACTTTCTCAAAGGTACATTAGAAAAACATTCTCGGCTCATTTGTCTGACTATCATAGCTAGTATTTTCACATTCAATAGTTCTGCGTCGGCTGAGCAAACATGGAGAACTGTTGAGCAACTGAGCGCTGAAGACAAAGAACTATTTGACCCCACTATTTCAGTCGCACGAGATCCCCAGATTCCTTACCTACCAGCCGAAAAATTTCCCTTCTCAGCCCCTTATACGGCTGAAGAAATGGGGTATCGTTCAGCGAGTGCAGCGCATATAGCACGCTGGAGTCATTCTATGGCAGATGTCTTTGGTGTAATCACAAGCTCAGGCTATCTCAACCAAGGGGAATGGGCATGTTTTATAGATAATAAAACCAGTGGTGGGATGCTTGGACATATGTACGATCAACCTGCAGGAGAGGAGCTAGGTCGGTGGATGTTGTATGAGACATTCCCTCCAGAAAATGACGGCGCACAGCAGCTCTGGATTCCAAAGCGCTCCGACATGGAAACTCCTCAAAAGCTTGATTTTTTCTATTATTCCCCCTCTATGCGAAGAGTTAGACGTATGCCAGAACCCAGGCGAGACCAGCGTTTCCCTAACAATGCGCAGAGTCTGGATGATGTAATGGGGCGTGACCCATGGGAATTCGAGTGGGAACTTTTAGGTACAGATGTTATTCATGAAAGCATGCGCTTCCCTAAAACACGTCAATCTGTGACAGTGAACGATGCAGAGCGCGGGTTTACTGAAGTACAAGTATCCGATATAAAAATGATGGGAAGCGAATTCCCTCATTATAGACCGGACGGCGGAGTAGACACTTGGGTGCTAAAAGCTACTGCAAAAAAAGATTGGCTGCCTGACTATAACGAAGACCACTTAATAGTTTGGGTGGAAAAAAAGACCTTTTTCATTCTTCGACGAGAAAAATATGGAAAAGATGGACGTCTAATGTTGGTAGAGACAAGGATGGCGAAACATGAAAACCCATCAATGGGCGACGAAGGATATGCGTCTTTCATGTCTTTATATTGGAACGTAGATCATGACCTGCTTTCTTATAGCTTCCACGATAACCATAAAGTTAGAGAATGGTCCGAAGAGCAGAAAACTACTATATTTACGGCTGAATTCATGCCCCGCGAATGGCTATTTGAGCCGATGAAATCCCAATTGCGGGTCCAATCTCCAGATGAATTTTTTCTGAGACCTCACCGTTACTTAGGTAGATTTCCAAAGCACAGGAGCACATCTATTTCTCCCGAGATTGAAGCACGGTACAAACTACAGGAAGCCGCTCAAACCCTGGTCTTTGAGAAGGAATAGCCTATTGCAAAATAGCTTAATGCCTTTCATCGTATACTGTCTTGGTCTGCTTTTTTTAGCAGCATGTGACCAACAGAAGAGTTCGTCGATCACCGGCTACCCTTCAGGGCCTTATCACATGACTGTCAGTACACTACCTTCCTTACCGGTAGCTGGGCAAGAAACTATTATTACCACCCAGCTCAGCTATGCTAAAAATGGAGAGCCTGTCGTTGACTTAGATATCCTGCACCAGAGGTTAGTCCATAATTTCATCACTCAACTTGATTTCACAGCTTTCGCGCATATACATAATGAAGATTTCAGCCCTTTGACCGATATACAAAAAGAAACTGGAACGCTTTCATTTCCTTACACATTCCCTTCCAACGGCAATTATCGAATGGTCAGCGAATTCACTCATCAGAAACGCTCATGGACTAAACACTTCGATATTTCGGTGGGAGAGAATAACGCGCCATCAGCTCTCTTAGAGAAAAAGACCAGTCATAGTTCCGTGATTGGTGACTACCACGCAAGACTTTCATATCCGGATGAAAAGCTAATGGAAAAAAAGTCAACAGTGCTCGAGATTCTAATAAGCAAAAAAAACGTTCCTGTAAACAATCTAAAACTACATCTAGGGTCTGAAGCCCATGTGGCTATTTGGAGAACGGATGGAAAGAACTTTGGACATACACATAGTTACACTCCCAAAATGCGAGAGCTGATGGATGCAATGAAGCACAACGGCAAAATGGGAAGTCACAGTAAAAAAGCGATGAGAAGTATGATGTATACAGTAATGTCGATGCCCGAAAAACTCATGTTCAAGGGGCCAATTATCCCGCTACTGCACTCTTTTCCTGAAACAGGAACCTATAAAATATTTATAGAGTGCGCACCAGATGGCCTACCGATCGTCTTCGATTTTACGGTTGATGTGGGATCAGAAAAACATGACTCCTCTCATAGTGGCTTACAGCATCACTAATTCGCGCATGCCTGCATTATTCGTGCTCAGCGCGCTCCTTTCTTTTTCGGCTCATGGGGGCCATGGATTTTACAACAGCTTTGCCACAATTGAGTGGCTTAGCAACCCTGGAGGTACTCCCGAAAACTTATTCTATTCTGCAGAAGTATTTGCCGAGGGCTTCAATTTATCGAGAGCAAAAAATCTACAAGCACGTCACAAGCTTTTCTTAAAATATGCTGAGGAAAAGCTAGCAGAAAGCGTGTCTCTATTTACTAGAGACAGATTATCAGCAGCCACTCGATCGACTCTACTTTACATCAAGTACTTGGACAACTCGGAAAAAACAGCTCTACAATTAATTAAAACCGAAAACCATGAACTCATTCAAAATCTTGCAGAGCGTCTCCTTCAGCATCAATACATTCTCTCGGTAGAAGCTATACAGTTATCTGACCAAGCGTATATAGAGGCGACGCAACTGAACAAAACCATAGGGATTCACTATGCGAATATTATTACTAATACAAGCAGGGACTTTCAAGATTCGCATTTTTTCAAGAAAGAAGAGGTGAAGTGGTCGTGGGAAGCCTCGTCTCCCTCCGAATAAAGTTCCAGTGATTAACAAATTAACTCGAGTCAACTGTGACACACATTGCCATCCCAGTGTCGCCCGCAGCACAACCTGAGAAAAGCCCGGCCCCCCCTCCTCGCTCGACTAACTCCTCTATCAACTCAATCAAGCTTCTGGTTCCCGTCGGTCCTTGCGGATGCCCCCAGATTAAAGAACAGCCGTAGTTATTCATGCGCTCTAATGGGAAACCAGTATCACGAGAAAACAAAATGTCATTCACAGCAAAAGGATTATGCGTTTTTACAGCATCAATTTCGGTAATAGATAAGCCTGCCATTTTTAATGCCATACTGGCTGCAGGGACAACAGCTTCCGGCATATAAGCGCGACCTACTCTGGCCTGACCAAACCCTAGAATTTTTATCCGTATATTTTCATCTTTTGATAACTCTCTACATTTCTCAGGAGATGCCACAACAATTGAAGCATTGCCATCTGCAGGGTGAGTCTGGCCTGCATAAGTAACCGAACCATTTTTTACAACAGGTTCAAGACCAGCAACGCTTTTATGGGTGCTGAGTCTAACACCTACATCGGTCCCAATCGCTCCTACCACCTTTGAAAATCTCGAATTAGGAATATTAAATGGTAATCGCATATATCTCTTTTGAAAGCTGCAGTCGTCTCGCAATGAAAGTTGATATTGCTCGCTCCTCATAACTGCTACGTCATGCTGCTGACTCATTGATATACCATGCCTTAATGCCACGTTCTCTGCCGTTGCTAACATAGAGTGCCCGCCATTAGGATCGTATGAGAAATTATCCAGCACCCATTTTTCACTTTTACCACCACCTCCGACCCCTTCAGGGTCGGGGTAATATAAATGAGGCCCGTTTGAAGTTCGATCAGCGGTTACAACCAATGCACTAGTAGCTAGTCCCATTTCAATTTCCCCGACCGCCGTCACAATACTACGAATTCCACTAGCACAGGCCTGTGAAACAGTAGGGCCCGAAACGCCTTCTAATCCGCCTAATGTTGCTACCCAGGGCGCACCGTAGAAACTATGCTGCTGAGGAATGGTGTTGCCTAATACCATGAAATCAAATACATTTTTGGACCAATCCCTCTCTCGCAACTCGTCCCGTAAAACGTGGCTTGCGAAAGACAAAGCATGTAAGTTTTTAAAGTCTCCTTGCCACCGGCAAAAAGGAGTCGACCAATAACCACCGTAGGGGATTTCAGCGCCTATGCTCATGGTTTTTCCTTATACAACTCACGAACCAATTTTGCTTTATATTCATATCGAGGAAGAGTGCCTTCTAGAACAAGCTCAATATTCGCCCGAAATATAAGTTTTTCTCTCAATTTAAGTTCTATTTTTTGCTTTAGACTTTCATCCTTCTCTACATGAGCACTTAACTCAACTTTAATATGTATTGGAGGCTCCCATCCAAGAGGTGGAGCTTGCTCCATTTGTATCTCCATCACGCCGTTCAGCTCTGGTGCGAAGCTGGCGATAACGTCACGGATAGCCGCAGGATAGACATTAACTCCCCTCACTATAAGCAGGTCATCCGTGCGTCCAATAATGCGGATGCCAAAGCCCGTTCTTCCGCATTTACATTCTGTGTGAGTCACTTCGACATGATCTCTGGTTCTGAATCTAATTAGCGGAATACATTCTCTATCAAGGCTGGTACATACCAATTCACCTTTAGTCCCTGTTTCAATCGGTAAAGAGACCCCTGTATCAGGATCAATTATTTCTGGGTGAATAATACCTTGACCTAAAAAATGCATCCCTTGTCGGTGTTCGCACTCACCCCACACCATTGCCCCGTAATCACCGTTACCCGAACATTCCATCACACGACAGTTGAAGGTATTTTCAATCTGGCGTCGAACTTCAGGGATAGATGCTCCAGGCTCACCTCCAGCTAAAATAAGATTCAAACCAAGGCTCTTGGGATCTATAGATCTTTCCGCAAGAGATCGTGCAAAATGGAGAGGATAAGATGCCGTGCAGAGTAATGCAGTTGCTCCTGCAAAACGAAATGCATCGATCAAACGATCGGTCATATTGACGCCTATTGGTATACACGTACCAATATCCTCGAAAGCATCGGCGTAGGATGCTGCGACCACAAAAGGAGACACCACCAAGGGAATACGATCACTTGTTCTCAATCCATTTGCCCAAAACACACGTGACGCCGTCTCACGCCATATAGCTATATCAGCTTTAGTCAACCCTATATAGGTCGGCCGACCGGTCGTGCCACTGGTTGAATACATCCGGCGGACATCTTCTGTATTACAGGCAATATGTTCGCCAAACGGTGGAATCCTAGACTGACTTTCTCTGAGCTCTGATTTCTCTGTAAAAGGCAACATCTGTAGGTCTTCAGTCCCTGAGATCTTTAGAGCGTCAACTCCATACGCGGCAAATTTTTGCTGGTAAAACTTGGAGGAAGCGCAGACATAGGCAAGCTGTTGCTTCAACTTATCGTCATGTAAATTTTTAGTTGCCGCCAAACTGGCGCACTCGACCTCTTTGTTCCAGAAATTATGATCTACCAAGTTACTCTCCTTTTGATCTCTCCACCCAACCAGCTAGATCCTTGATATTGGCCGTATAATCAACAATTTCAGTTGTAAAAATAAAACCTGTACCTTCTGTACTTGGCTCTAGAAGTGGATACCTGGAGGGTTGCTCGAGGAAAGATTTTTGCCACGACAAAAGAGAGACTTGATGAAATTTACAGATATTTTCTGCAGTTTTCACCCCTGAGCGCCACTTTTCTTCTTCGCTGAAGTCCTCGTCTTCAAGAAGCAATACCACATCAACACCTGCCTCACAGTACTTTTTTGTCAGCCCACAAAAGAACTCGAAGGTGTCTTCAATTGCCAGGTCAAATTGCTTAGACAGCCTCTTCGGCCCATTTACTCCGACTACTAAAACCGATTCGTCCTCAAAAGTTTCTCGTAGCCGACCTACCGACTTTAAACTCGCGCAGACTGGTCCGCATGAAGAGATGTGTTCTAAATTCAAACCTTTCCCTTGAGAAGACTCCAATTCAGATTCCCAACCAAGAGAGCAAACTATACCATCAGCACCTGTTAATTTTTGGAGCTCTACTAAACCATTGGTCAATTGTGTGGGATCGTTTCGAAATTCATGAGCTGGACGTGCAGAAATCTGGGCAGCGGCCTCAAATGCCAAAGGAATAATCAACCGATGATCTAACGTTCGGCCACGAGCAATGGCTTTAGCTGCTTTACGAACGCTTTTCATGGCCTTATTGCCGGTCCTGTCGGTTTAGCGTCAGGCCAAGTACCATAAATATTAAGAATTTCTTCAGGAGGTTTGCGCGTTTTCCATTTCTGCTCAAACTCCGCGAATGGTATCCCTTCGCCAATACGCAATAATCTGGCTTCCTTTCTCATGAGTTCTGATTTCTCAAAATCAATTCTCTCATGCTCAGCATTCCAAGCGACTTTATAGATATGCTCAGCTGTCCACTGCGTACACAAACCAGCCACCAAATCTTGTTCTATCGAGGCAATATCTCGTTCCAACGGATCCCCAAAACCAGCCCCACCGGTTGAAAGCCCAATCGTTACCGTCTCATCCCCTTCTATGGCCCGAGTCGTCCTACCAAAAGGCTCTGTTTCTAATTGTCCGTAACGGCCGCTCACGAGCCCTTCGAAATCCAAAACGCCTCCTTCAATTTCCTGCAACAACTTCGAAACTTTTGTACCTCTCAAAGTAATTCCTGGCACAGTAGGCGGTGCATATCCACCAAAAATTGGCTGTGGGGTCTGAACAGTACTATTATCAGCAATCGCCATAAAGTAGAGAGAAGGGACGTGGTGAACAGCCCAAAATTGAGCAGTACCACAACCACCTCGATACTTCCCATGCCCGCCCGAGTCAGGCCAATGTTGCGAAAATGGGATTATCATTGGAAATTCGTTTTCGATCGCCTCGACATCTGGAGCCCGACCAAAGGCACACCATGGAAATCCATAAGCATCCATTCCATCACAACAAGAACGCCCGCCTTGACCCTCGGTGTTAATGGGGTAAGCAATCATATCAGCGAAAGGCTGGTCCCATTGTGAAACACCCGCTATCACTGTCGCATTACCTCCATTCCCCATAGACGCTGTAGCCTGTCCCCATTCCACAGTCCCGTAGCGAGCCCTTGAAAGACAATTTGCGACGGAACTCATTGCTCCTGTGCATATCATCACAGCATTGCTAGTCGCCGCCCGCGGAGTCGGAGAGAGACAACTGGCTTCAGGAAAAATGAAGTCAATCGGGGCAAACGACGCACTTGATATAGGTAGATCATGAAATACGTATTCGTAAATATAATTCGCCAGATGGCCAACAACCGCTTGGGGATGAGCATTGTAGCTTGATAAATTTTCGGGACTTGTCCCCGTAAAATCAATCACCATTCCATCGTCTTTTTTAACCAAGGTCATGTAGCAATTCCGCATCAATCCCCGAATATTTCCAGCCGCATCTGAAAAAGTCACACATCGATAAGTACCATCTGGCCAACCCAATAGACGTTTCCGGGCTCCGGTCTCGGCTTGATCGAGCATCCGACGAAATAACCCAGTAACGAAATCAACGCCTTCCCGCTTGCACATCTCCACGAGCCTTACGCGCACCCGATCGGCAGTTGTACAACGCGCCTTAAGATCAACCGTCACGTTGGCCTCCGCTCTTATTCCAAAAGCTCTGAACAACTCAATAATATCGTTGTTTATACGGAAATTTTCTCCAATTTTCATAGGAGGGAGATTCATTCCTTCTTCAAAACGAGAGGTTGCTGAAACGGGCATCCCGCCTGGCTCTTTAGCGCCCGTTTCCGTCGTATGGGATAGTGCCGCTGTCCACCCCACTAATGTTTCATCAAAGAAAACTGGAGTTATTGCGACTTGGTCAGGGTTATGTATTCCTCCATAGAGAGCATCATTCGTATAAAAAATATCGCCATCTTTAATACCGGGATTCTCTGAATAGTTTTTTATTATGTATTTAATAACAATAGGCGGAATAATCGCATGCAAATAAGTGCCTGCCGATGCATTGACTAAGTCTCCGGATGCATTAAATATTGCAACAATAGAGTCGCCAGCAACGCCCATCGAGCTTCTCGATGACCTCATAAATATTTCATAACCTTCGTCGAGAATATCTGCTGTTCTCTGCACTGCAATCTCGTAGGCACCGCGCGTCAAAGCATCCGCACATTTCCGCTCATATAGACTGGCGGGAGTTACTTTCAACGCTGCCATTTTTTCTTCAAGAGTAGGTATGCTCATGTTTTATCCTCGCTATCATTTACGCAACTGGAGTACTCTAGTAGGCCAATGCCACGGCTATCAATATGGAAGTACTGCCCGGGAGGAACGACCAAAGTAGTAAATTCAGCTTCAACAAGGCTTGGCCCTTCTATGCGGTTACCAGGTTTTAAGGACTCAAATGAATAGACTGTAGTCATCTTTCGCTGTCTCAATTCTGGCCAGTAGGCATCTCTCTCATTTTTCAAGGCGTGAACAGAATCTTCACCTTCTAATGGAAACTCAGGCAAATGCATTTTTTCTGTTGGGATAGTTACTTTCAATACAATATTGTCTAAAAAAACCCCGCCTGCTTTATAGACAACATGTGGACTAAAAGCTGCAGAAAACTCAGACTCAAAGGAATCGTAAACCTCCTGCATCTCTTTTTTAGACGAAATACGTACATGCGGAGACGAAACACGCTTGACATGGACCTGTCCTCCGTAAAGCATATCCAGCTCAACCTGATATATCGCTTCTTCCAACGGTAAACCCTCCGCTAGAATATCAATTTTTGCTTGAGAAACGAGTCCTTCTATAGCCGTATTAAAATCGTCATAATTCGTGGCAAGTGCTTCAGTAACTGGCTCCATTAAAACCATGCGCTTAGAAACCTCGTACACGTGCATGATATCCATCACCGAACTACCGAGGGCACAGAATACGGGCGACTGTGGGAAGATTACAGCAACTGGGACATCTGACCGAAAACCTGCAACATGCGTGGGACCACCACCCCCAAAGGCGAAAAGAGCGAAATCTTCGGGATGATAGCCCCTCAAATGAACTTCTCGCTTGATGGCTGAGGCCATATTTTCTTCCACAATGTTCCTGATCATTGCTGCAGCCTCATCTACGCTAATGTCTAATGGATCAGCAATTTTTTTCTCAATTGCTAGACGCGCTTTACCTGCATTCAAAGCCATCTTGCCATTAAAATAATTGTCCGGAGAAATATATCCTAGAACAACGTCAGCATCAGTCACTGTGGGCTCAGTGCCTCCCAGGTCATAGCAGACAGGACCTGGCATGGCACCAGCACTCCGAGGACCTACTTCTAATCGATCTAACAAGGTATTGATTGATGCTATCGATCCTCCTCCTGCACCCATTGTGGTTGTCTGCAACATTGATATGCCTACCATCCATCTATCAATCACAGGTCTAAATTCATAACTCCTAACACCGGCATCTACCACCATCCCAACATCGAAGCTTGTTCCACCGACGTCTGCTGCAATTACGTTTTTGTAACCCAAGGCTTTTCCCAAATGAAAAGAGCCCATTAAGCCTGATATCGGTCCGCCGTTATATGTTCGGGAAGCCGTGGTCTTAAACATTTCCGCGCTACCCCCAGTATTATGGGTTAACAGAAATGTGCCCGAGTACCCCATATCGCGCAATTGATCCCAAGTCGACTCAAGCTCTAACTTAATCGACTGCTGCAAATAGGCATCCAATATTGCAGTCATGGTTCTCTCATACTCCCCAACTTTTCCAACCACTTCATGCGATAGAACAACAGGCAAATATCCAACATGATAGCCTTTGTACTCCTCCCTAATAATTTCACGAACACGTTTTTCATGCTCCGGGTTAGCAAAAGACCACAGCAAAGCGACCGCAATAGCGCGAGCACCGGAATCTATTAGATAGCGCAGCTTTTTGCGGACATCTTGCTCGTCAAGATTGCGCATGACTTTCCCCGACGAATCGACACGCTCTTTAATGCCTACGATTAAATCGCGCGAAACAAGAGGCGCGGGCTTATGTTGTAAAGCTAGATTCCGGCGTTCACCAATCCTCAAGCCATCACACCACTGAGCTCCTCGGCCAATGAGGATGGCTTCCTCATGCCCTTCGGTGGTCATTAAACCCAAGCGAGGGCCTTTGCGTTCTATCAGCCTATTCATCGCTACAGTCGTCGAATAACGGACAACATCTATATCTGGCAGTAACTCCTCTAGATCTAGACCAAGTTGATCAGCTCCGTCTTCTAAAACGTTTATAAAGCAAACGGACAAGTCATAGGGCGTCGTTGGAGATTTAGCAATCACACGCTTTTCACCGAAAGTAAGAACCAGATCTGTGAAGGTACCTCCTACATCAATATCTATACTTTTCATGCCTTACCCTCGTTTAATTTGAGGTGCCCTGCCTCGAGCAATAGTTCTCCTGAAGCAAGTCGACTTTTTAGACTAAGAAGATCTATTTCTGTGGTGTTGGTTATAGGATGCCCCGGCGGCAAGTACTCCGTTTCAATCTGCAATCCGCATTGAGGACAATAGAATTCGAGTATTCTGATCCAATCAGGGTTCGGCGCAAAATTATATTCGCCAGAAATTAAAGGCTGATGGATTTCTGTAGGATCTCTTTCTTTGACGAGCAACCCGTACTTAACATTCTCAGATGCAGGACCAATGTTGTGGTCACATTTCCCACATACCCACTGCTCATTATCTAAATCAATATTGAGGTTGTCCCCTATGTGCAATATCTGTCTCATGAAACTAAACCTTTATAAGCAAGCGCATTTCCTTTTGCATCGACATCTAAAATCCAACCAGGAGAAACAAACCACGTAAACGTTCCACCATCTACCAAGCTAGGGCCGCTTATACTTTGTCCATAACAATCCTGATGAGCATAAGTATCTATAGCAAGATTACGTCCCTCCTTCGACAAAGCTTGAAAAGAGTCCCGCTTTTTGTGGCTAGGCAATACAACCTTCCCTACAACATATCTGGCTTCTAAGCGAAGCATAGTGGGCTCATTCATCTTTGAATAAATTCTTGGCAACACTTCATTCGCGCTTCCATCCACCAAATCACTTTGCTCGGAAGCACTACTTAATCTCCAGCAGAAAGAAGAATCGTTGATATCAAACCCTTCACCTTCTAAGTCACGAACTGCTTGCCCATAGAGAGCCTCTCCAGACTGCAGAACCGACCTCCCAGTGAGCGGGGCCGTAAGTGCACTTTCATATACATGTAATACATCCGAAATCGCAGATCCATAGGCCGAAAAAACAGTTCCATAAGCAAAAAACCTGACTTTACTAATGCCAAGAATATCAGCGATCTGAGTGCCGAATAGAGGTCCATTACCGCCGTAAGCAAATAATTCCGCTTGGTCCGTCTCACCCCAATCAGTCTCAGTAATCGCCTCAGTAGCTAACTCAGCCATCATCTTTGTGGCAGAAGCGACTATCCCCTCAGCAGCCTCTTCAATTGGAATATTCAAAGGCTCAGCAATATGCTCCGATACAGCCTGTGCAGCCAGTGCTAAATCTAACGTTCTCCTCCCACCCAGAAAAGTACTGGGGGATATGATCTTAAGCAAAACAAGTGCATCTGTTAGTGTTGCTTCACTGCCCCCGAGTCCATAACAGGCAGGCCCAGGAGCTGCGCCCATGCTCTCCGGACCCAAGTTTATCTCCCTTCCTTCCACCCGTGCGATACTCCCTCCACCTAAGGCATTCGACCGTAAAACCGGCATGGGCATCCTAACTGGAATTCCAAAAATAGAGCCATTCAACTTAGTTTCGACATTGCCGTCAGTGATCACACTTACTTTTCCAGTAGTGCCTCCAATATCGATAGCTATAACGTGAGAACATTTTTCATGCTTTGCAATATAAGCCGATGCATGGGTACCAAAGAGTGGTCCAGACTCAATAGTATCTACAGCTTTGGTTTTCCCTATTCGAGCAACACCTCCAGACAAATGTCCTACCAGAATATCGCCCCGCCAACCCATCTCAGCCTTTAGATAATCCTCGGCTTTAAACAATGAGTTAGCTAATGCATTGTGGACATATGCATTAATTAACGCATAAAAGGTTCGCGACATATCATCAGGTTGAAGCAGCATCTCACTGCCAGCAAGCGCAGGAACAGAACCGAGAAAGTGGTCAGGAAACTGTTCATCGATTATTTTCAAAACCTCCTGCTCTCTCTCGCCAGAAGGAAAGGCACCCTTAAATGAAATGTTGATACGTCGGATCCCTTGATCGATGAGTCTCTTGACCGTTCCAACTATTTGAATTCGATCCGCGTGCTCGCTAAGTGCAACAATATGCTCGGGTCGGACCAACTTTGGAATTACAGCTTTGACATCGGCTATGTCGCTTGTATATAAATTTTCTTCAGCCCCAGGGCTCACAATTAGCCCAAGCTTCGGCCCTTTCCCCTGAGCTAGGACATTAGAGGTCAGAGTGGAAGTCCAACGAATGAAACGAACTTGGTCCAAGAAATCTTTTAGATTTTGATAGCCCAGCTGTTCTGCCGCTTGCTCTAAACTTTGCCTAAAGGACTCTGTAATATCGTGTGGCGTTGATTCTACTTTAATCAACAGAGGCGATTCGCCACCACTAACCAGCGTGTCGGTCATTGTCCCGCCCGTATCTATATCGACGCAATACATCTTGCGTACCTCCCCCTACTTTTTATAGACCTTACTATTTAAAATCTACTTTTTGCGCAACACCAAGATAACCTATCCAGAATAATTCGCCACCTAGATTAAAAAAAAAACGACATTGCATGAGCATAATATTTATTTTCTAAGATAAAAATCCTAAGGCCTAATAACTTTAATATCTTTAAAAGATTCGAAAAATTATGCCTAAGGCTTCCACTTAAAACATATGACAAGGCACTACTCGTGGATCGTTGGAAACTTACGACACACAAGCTTTAGTGCGACTAATATTTATGCCCAGTTGCAAACGCTGACTAAAAAGCCTATCAACCCTCCAAAAACGCCACCCCAAACGACGAGCCACCCCAAATGCTTACGGATCATAGTCTCAATAATTGTTTTCACCGTTTCAGGAGTTAGCTCTTCTAGTCTCCTATCAATAATAGCCTCGATTTTTTCTCTCACCTCGTCAACAGCGATATCTGCCAAATCATGATCCGCGTTCATTTCAGAAATAATAATTTTTAATTTATCAATAATAGGCTCTCTCAATGGCTCAAGAGCTTGCTTACCACCCATCATTTTCAGCATCCCCCCCATGGAAGAAGTCTCTATTGCTTCAATCAAACCTAAAAAAACACGCTCAAAATCTATACTTCCAGCAAGATTTTCCAAGGAACTGGTCTTCGATTCATCAAAAAACCTTTGAATGTTTTCTTTAGTGAAAAACTCGTTCACAATTAATATTTTTATCCCCGACTTAAACTCTTCAAATCGAGTTGGTATGACTCCTGACCCATATAAGAAAGGCACCCGTTCGAACAGCATGTGTATAGCCAACCAATTAGTGACACCTCCTGAAAACGCGAACAAGCCGGTACTTAAGACGACACCTTGATAGCTAGGGATAAAAAAACTACTCAAAATAAGTAACGAAGATAAGGCATTAGTTAGGAGAGTTTTATTCATAAATAATCATTCACTTTAATACAATTGAAACTCTTGTCACTGGCCATCCATCGCATTCCAAAAAGCAACAATAAGCACCTAAAAAAACCAGCACAATTCGGATATTTGACATTTTCTTGTTCAACCAGCATCTGAAGACCGAATTGCACGACTAGTAAGGATTTTAACCTAACCGGAATAATGATTAAATGCTATCTTATAGTTTCATATAAGATAATTTTCCGCTGTATGCTACTTTCATTAGCACTATAGTTCTCAAGTAAGGGTTCGATTAAACGGGAGGGGTTTATGAGTGACTTAATCTCTATTCTAAAAAACACTATTGGTGATAGCGGAGTGCTCACGGGGACAGAGGTCAGCGAAAGGATGATTCATGTCTGGTATCCAAACCCGATTACTGCCCTTTGCATTGTTCGACCAAGAAACACGGAAGAAGTCGCCGAAGTATTGAAAATATGTAACGCTCATAGCCAGACAGTCGTTCCTCATGGAGGCCTTACTGGGCTCGTGCAAGGGAGTAACGCCCGGCCTACTGATGTTGTTCTTTCGTTGGAAAGAATGAATCAGATAGAACATATTGATACAGTCGGAAGGACCATGACTGTTCAAGCCGGAGTCCCTCTCCAGGTGGTACAGGAAGCATCGGAAAAAGAAGATCTGATGTTCCCTTTAGATTTAGGCGCACGAGGTTCTTGTCAGATAGGTGGAAATATCTCTACAAATGCCGGCGGAAACCGCGTCATTCGCTTTGGAATGACACGCGAGAATGTTCTCGGACTTGAGGCTGTGCTCCCAGACGGCACTATACTGACTTCTCTTAATTCCATGATTAAAAACAATTCTGGATATGACCTAAAACAACTTTTCATAGGAACCGAAGGAACCTTGGGGATTATAACTCGTGCAGTGTTACGACTCAGAGAAATCCCTCAAAATCTCCCGACTGCTTTCGCAGCATTCGAAAGCTTTGAACAAGTCACTCGATTCTTACGTTTTGTNGATCGCGAGCTTGGAGGCAGCCTTTCAGCTTTTGAAGTCATGTGGCACGATTACTANGAGCGAGTTACGACTGAACCTGCAAACAATTCCAAGCCAGTGCCTGGTGATTATCCCCTTTATGTCCTTATCGAATCACTGAGCTCGTCAAATAAAACCGAAAATGAATCCTTCGAAAGCATCTTAGGACAGGCTTTAGAACTCAACTTGGTTGCCGATGCGGCGGTGGCGAAATCTGAGTCAGATCGCAAGGCAATGTGGAATATTCGTGATTCAGTAGAACATTTTTTTCGTTATGGACATGCATTCCTTTATGACGTCAGTCTAGGCATTCGTCATATGGACGAATATGTCGACGAGGTGAAAGCACGTCTTAAATCAATATGGCCTGATCACCATTGCTGTACTCTCGGGCATATAGCCGATGGTAATATCCATTTTGCAATTTCGGTGGGTGACGATAGTCCTGAGTCATTTAAAAAAGTGAATGAATGCGTGTATGAACCGTTGCAGCCAATCGGCGGAGCCATATCTGCTGA
>JGI20155J14468_10000209_pt1 | contig 49451 bp, 70 predicted proteins | sample COG_05_FD_14468 | JGI IMG/M metagenome (IMG submission 14468) | reverse complement strand
TTCTTGTTTGTTATGACATATTCTCCCAAATATCGACCAACCATTTCTGTTGTAATATTTACTGGACGAAATTCTTTTCCTGAGAAAACATTTACTGTAACGCCTACCATGTATGGTAGAATAATTAAATCCCTAAGATGTGTCTTGATTGGATTTTTCAATTTTCCTGCTTTTGCAGCTTTAATTTCTTCAATTAATTTTCTTTTTCCATCTGTAATCCCTCTTGTAAGAGATCTTCTTTGTCTAGAGTTGAATAATAAGAATAATTTTTCTAATGAAGTATTGTCTAATTCTTCTTTAGTTAGTCCTCTATATTGAAATTCTTTAACCAATTTTTTCCTCCAATGTTAATCTACTTCGAGTTTTATCGTCCATATTAGAGCATTCCTATCTTTGTTGCGAGATCTCTAGCTTTTTCAGTGGTTTCAAATTGAACAAATGCCTTTTTACCATAAATTGTTCTTGCTGTGTTTACTTTGATTACTTTTTGTTTGTAAAGTGTATTGACTGCTTCTGCTATTTCTGGTTTTTTTGCAGATAATTCAACAATAAAACAGATTTTATTTTCATTTTCTATCATGGCAAATGTCTTTTCAGTAATGTATGGTTTGACAATTATTTTCATTGCTGTATCTACATTCATTGTGATTTCACCATTACTTCTAGATGTGTTGATTTAATTTTTGCAATTTCTTCTATTGCTGATTTTGAATACACTGTTAATCTGATTGGATGTGAACCTGGAGCTAAATCTAAGACACTCAAGTCTTTTACACTTTTTACTTCTACTCCTGGTAATGCGCCTATTGCTTTAGACACTTCTTTATCATCTTTAGTAACAAACAAAACACTTTTTCCGACTTTTTTACTTCTGCCTCTTAGTCGAGATTGTCCTGAACGTGATTTTCTTGATTCTAATCTATCTGTATCTTGTGTTAGTTTTAGAGATTCTAATACTTTGACCATTTCATTTGATTTTGAAATTGATTCAATATCATCTGAAACAATTATTGGGAATGATTCTATGCCCTCAATTTTGTGACCTCTTGACTCTATTATTGTCTTTGATGATGTGGCAGCAATAGCTGAACACAATGCTAATTTATTTTCTTTTTTGTTTAATTTTTTGTAAATTACTTTTCCTACAATTGGTGGATGTGCTTGTCTTCCACCTCTAGTTGAAGCAACTTCTGCACCTTGACCTTGTCTTCCACCGCCTCCGCCTTGAGCTCTTGCAACACGAGATACACCTTGACCTGTTGGTGGATCATTTGAATCTGCAACAACATCTTGACCAGCACTTGGATGTCTTCCTTGTGGTTGGAATTTGTGAGATGTAAGATTTATCCATGCTTTGTGAATTAATTCTCTTCTAAATGGTGTTGAGAAAATTATTGGTAATTCAATTTCTCCATCTTTGGTTCCTGTAGTTGTGTATGTTGTAATTTTCATTATATTACAACCTCCAAGATATTTGGTTTGTTAACTTTAACTGGTGCATTTCTAATTTGACTTCTTAATTTGATTAGTCTTCTATATGTTCCTGGAACTGAACCTTTCAAAATAATGAAATCCCCTTTAACCAAACCAAAGTGTTTGTATCCTCCATCTGGATTAATTTTTAATTTATCGTTATCTGTATTACCCATAACTAGAATTCTTTTATCATATTCGACTCTTTGATGAAAACCTGTTTGTCCTGCTCTTGGAACTGTGTACATGATACTTTGTGGTGAAATTGGACCTAGTGAACCAACTTCTCTGACTGTCTTTCTTGATTTATGTTGTTTCTTTTTTACATTCCATCTTCTCATTACACCTTGCCATCCGTGACCTTTTGTAATTGCTGCAACATCTACTGTTGAACCTGTTTCAAAAATTTGATCAATTTTAATTTCTTTTCCTAATACTTCTTTTACATGTGCAAATTGTTTTTCAATATCTCCACCGCTAACCATTGCTTCAAAAATATATGGTTTCTTCATTTCTAATCCTGCAGCTCTTGGAGATACTGCAACGATTGCAAATATTTCTTTAATTTTCTTTAAACTTTTTTCTGCATTTTCTAATGCGCCCTCTTTATTTTTAAAAGTCATTTCTTTTGAAATGTATTTTGGAATATCTTCTGAATAAACATCAAACTCGGCATGCAATCCATCATGATCTTTTGAATAACCTCTAATTCCTAAAATTAAAACTGGTGGTGTAACTAAGACAGTTCCTAAACTAACTAATTGCTTTCCTGCATTAGGAACTTTTTCACGATCATCAATACTTACTACTTGAACACAACCTGCTTTGAATCCGCAGTGAGCTAAAATTTTTGGTTCTTCTGATGCTGATCTGCTTGGCCATGCTCTAATTCTTGCTTCCATAGTTTTTGCGCGTACTCTACGTGAGTATGCTAAACTACCTCTGCGTGGTGAATGTCGTTTTCGAGCTCCCATTGTTAAATCGTCTCTCGAATTCCCTTTATTAAACCCTGTTAGTTGTCGTTAACCAAAATATTTTAACAGGTTAACCATCATGACTAAATTAAGTTATTTTAAAACATCTGAAATCATATTCCAAATAGTTATTCCGCCAATAATCACACCCATGACCCCTATACCTATTGCAAATAACAAAAAATTTTTCCTTTCTGCCATGTCTTATAATTATTTTTGAGCATTAATTATTGCTAACGTGCCAAGCAATGCTTCTTCCAAACGTACTGTTTCAGTTGCTTGATTAGGGAAAAAATTCAATGACTTTGAATTTTGAACTTTGTTCATTCTCCCACCGATTATTTCATGAACTCCTTTTTCTGGAGAACCAAAAACAACTAGTAAGTTTTCTTCAGATTTAGTATATTTTTCAAGATGTTCTTTAGTNACTGTTTTGCCTTTTCTTGATGTGATTATGATATTTCCTTTCCATTCTGATAGCAGTGAAAATAGGTTGGATCTTTCTTTGACATCGTAACCCCAGTACGTTTTTGATTCACTATTGTCAATTTCTTTAACTGACAATCTTGGATATCCTTCTTTAAATTGAATTGTCACTCTTTTTCCAGTTGGGGTTTTGCCATAAAATTGAATTAATTGATTAATTCCTACATCGACAAATTTTTTACCTTTGACAGTTACTATCACTCCCTCCCTGATATCTCCTGCAACAATTTTTTTTGCATTTGTTGGAGTATTATGACTTGGAATTCTTAATGGATGCAATACTCCTGCAAATTTAAGATCATTTACTTTTTGAAATAGTCTTCTTCTCAAGAATTGGGGAGTCTCTAAATACCTTAGAATCATTGTCATGAAACTTCCATCTGAACCATTATTGCCTTCGTTATAGACATAGATTGTATCAATTTTAAAAATTGCACATGCTCTTGCTAAAACTGAAATTTTTCTAGTTTTATCTATCTTAAGTGATTCATCTTGTAATGAGGATGTGGGAATTGCAACAGATATTTTCAATGTAATTTAATCTCGCAGTAGTTTTAACTAGTTAATTTTTTCCGTGTGGATATTTTTCTTTAGCAGTATTTGCATAATTAACGATTTGTTCATCTGAAACTAATTCATACAAACCTGTTTCTGTCTTGATATGTGCCATTCTGATATGACTTGTTCCTTCTTTATCTTCACTTGAAAGATAAATTCCAGCAGCTGCTAATGTTGATGCTTCATCTAATGTTAATTCTTCTTTGTATGTTTTTTCTAAAAAGTCTGTAACACTATCAGAACCTGAACCAATAGAAATTGCATCATATGAAATGTAAGTTCCACTTGGGTCTGTAAGGTATAGTTGAGGTGTATTGTTTACTACTCCACCTAAAATTAAAGCAACACCATATGGTCTTACTCCTGCATATTGTGTATATTGTTGACATTGATCAGCTAAATGTTTTGCAATAGTTTCAACTTCCACTTCTTCATCATAAATCATTTTGTTACTTTGAGAAAAGAATCTTGCATTATCCACTTGACTTCTTGCATCTGGAATGTATCCTGCTGCAGCTACTCCTACATGATCATCAATTTGAAATATCTTTTGAGCAGTTTCTGAAATTTGTAATTTTCTTGGTTTCTCTTCTACGGCTATAACAATTCCTTCTTTACATTTTACTCCAACAGCAACTGTTCCTCTTCTAACTGTTTCAATTGCATATTCTACTTGGTATAATCTGCCATCAGGAGAAAATACAGTAATTGCTCGATCATAACCTTGTTGTGCAGGAAGCATTTGATCAAAATGCATTGAAGGATTAATTTAAGTCTAGCCTATTAGATTTGGCGTGAAGTATGAAATTGAATTTTTTGGCCATGAAAACATTAGATCAAATCATAAAAATACCATAGAGATTACAAAAGATTCTCATCTTACCCTACGGGGTGATTGTATTGTAGGTGTTAGTGCTAACTCTTCATGTTATGATTTGCCTGAAGAATTAAAAAATAAATTAAAAAATCCTGAAACTAATGTTAAATTTTTGATTAAAGTTGGGGATGATGAATTCTCTATAAAAGGAAAAGGACATCCAAATTTAACATTGACTCATCAAGAGGATATTGTTTTACGAAAAAGTGATTTTACATGTCCTAGAACATTGTCTGTAAAATGTGATAAAGCCTCCGATTTGGTGCCTAGAGAAATGGTTACTAAGTTACAAAATCCAAAAACAAAAGGAGTTTTTATAATTACAGTTGATTAGAAACTGTCACAACTTTATAGTCGTGTTTATTTTTGATTTTTATGGGACGTAAAACTAATTTTTTCCTTTTAGTACCGTTAGCAACTTTTGCATCCATAATTTTTGGTTTTGCCATATACAACACATTATGTAAAAACTCAAATATTCCATTAGGATGTTAAAAATTTAAATTTTTTTTATTCGTCGTCAGTTTCGTTTGCTTTGTCACGAACTTTTTTCATTATGCAAAACTTTGCAAGGCTTTTCTTTAAATTCATAATTATTTGATATTTCCATAGTATTTATTTCTAATTTATTCTGATCTGCAATTTGTTCTTTTTAGATTTTTTTTGTGCCTGTGTTGTATTTCTTTTTTAATTTAACTATGTTGTTATTTTGAATTTTCAAATTTTGATTAATTGTTTCCAATAACGTAATTATTTGTGGATATTTTGTATGTCCTGCAAGATCTTTTTCAATTATTAAAAGATAATATCTTAATTCCCTTAAAATACGTCTTTTTTTAGATTTTGAAATCACTTGATTTTTTAATTCACTTAAGTTTGCTGATATGTCACATAATTTAATTAATTTTGCATCTAACTCTGACTCTTTGATCTTCATTCCATATTCTTTCTGTCTTTGTTTTTTTGAAATAGTTCTTTTTTTTGTTAACGATAATGTTGAATTATCATTTGTATCAATTACTAGTTTGGTTTCTGTTAATGATAAAATTAATGTTGAAACTCTTCTACCAAATTTTTCAAACAATTCATCAAAACTTGTGTCAGTGTGTTCCAAAATACCTTGTAACCATCCTGCACAAAGTACTTCCTCATCAATTACCCCTAAGCTTTTGAGCCTATTCACAACATTTTCTAAGTGATTTGAGTATGAGACACCAATTACATTCAGTTTTCCTCCATGTTTTGTCTTTGCAAATAATTCTGCATTTGTTAGTGAATTCATTTACTTGCACTACACATAATTGAAAAAAAATCTAATGCTGATTTCTTTGATAAATTTTTGTTTTTTGTTTGACAATAATTTGTTGTAAATGTACATTTTGGACACCCTCCCCATTCCTCTGATGCTGATTCTTGATCCGCATTTGATTCTTCTTTACAATTACATTCACTAATCAAATCAAAACAAGTTTTCATAACTTCTTCAAAATTTTCATAAATTATTTTACTACAACCATTATACCCGTCTGATGTGTTGTCAAACAAATGAATAATTCCATTTTCATAATATGCGTCAATATCATTTGATTCTGATTTTGTCAATATTTTACTTGCATTAACTAAAACATGAGTAATTGTATGTATTTTTGAATCTGACGTAAATGAATTTTTTACATCTCCATTTATTTTAGATGTGAATTCAGTTGGTACAGTAATACTCGTACAATAATGTTTTGAACTCCAACTAAAATTATTCCAATTTGATATTGTTTTTCCATCAAATGTTTCAAACTTATCTGACGTATCGTTATAATTTCCTTTTAGATATCCTGTAATTGTTCTATCTATTTTTATCAATCCATAACGTAATGATAATTTTTTTACATGTGAATTAATTTCTTTTTTAATTGAGTCTTTTTCTGTCACTTGCATTAATGATGTCTTCACAATAGGAATAGTCCTTTTGTGAATTTCATTAGATGTTTCTAAAAATGCATTTGCACCGTTTTCAGTTTTATTTATTGATTTTACCTGATAATTTTCTTTATTGAAATGATATATTCCATTTTGATGAAGTTGATAATATCCCACAGGTGTGTCTCTGGTTCCAATTTTTTTTGAGTTGTGAAAAATTGTAATTTCTCCCGATGCTCCTCTTAGATTAATACTATTTGCAAAATCAAAAAATTTGGATTTATCTGATTCTAATGCTGCATGTTTTTCCATTCCGATTGACACAGTATGTTTTTCTGAAATTATGGAATTCTCTTTGTTAATTTCAACATGATGATTTTGATTCAGATATGCAGGGATATTTCGTGCAAAATAATGACATGCTGCATCCTCTGGATCAAAAACACAGATTGCATATGATTTTTGTCCTTTTCTTCCTGCTCTTCCAATTCTTTGAATAAATGAATCGTACTCATTTTTGAATGCTGAAATTACTACGTCTACATTACCAATGTCAATTCCCAGCTCTAATGTAGGCGTACATGATAAAATATCTAATTCCCCTTCTTTCATTTGTGATTCATACAACTTTCTATCTTTTTGTTCTAAACCACCACGATGAATTTGTATTCTTATTTTTTCATTCATAGATTCTACGTTTGATGCTAAAAATTCTGCATCATTATGACTATTACTGAATACTAATTGTTTAGATTTTTTTTTATTGCATATTGTTGTAATCATTTCCATAGTTGTTCTTTGACCATATTTTCTTGGCATGATGAAAAATCGATGCATGTTTTGTTTTCTTTTTGACTCACTTTTGATATATGTGAAAGATTTTTCAGGTAAATCGTACATGTTTGAAAAAAATTCTTTAGGGTTATCTAACGTTGCAGATGCTCCTATGATTTGAAATTTATTCATATAGTTTTTCATTCTTTTTAATACATGGTAAACATTAGAGCCGTGAAAACTAGTGTATGAATGTGCTTCATCCATTACAATTATTTTTGCATTTTTAAATAATTGATTCCATTTTTTATCTTGTAAAATTAAATGATAATTAATGAAATCAAAGTTTGTTGCTAGAATAATTGATTTCTTATATGATTCTGAAATTATTTTATCTTTGTATTGTGAATTTTGCCCACCATGAATTGAATATGTAGAAATTATGTCATTTAATTCACATTTATCTATTAAATCTGAAATTTTTGAAACTTGATCATCAATTAATGCATTTAATGGATACACCAATAATACAAAAACACCTTCAATTGGATTTTCTAAAATTTTTTGTAAAATTGGAATTATGAATGCCTCTGTTTTTCCTGAACCTGTAGGTGCAGAAATAATTGAATTATCCCCATTTAAAATTGACCGAATTGATTCATTTTGAAATGGTAGAACTCCTGAAAAACCATATTTTTTTAATCCTTTGATAATTTTTGTTGATAAAACATCTTTGAGATTTTCTACTGGTAATTTTTCTGGCTCTAATGAAAGTAATTTCTCATAATGAATAATTGCTAATGTTTGATTCCTATGACCTTCTACTAATTCATGAATAATTATGTCGTTATCAACTTCTAATTTTGGTATTTTATTTACGTCAAATAAAATATTTTCAGGTATTGAAATTTTTAATTCTGTTTTATTTTTTTTAGGAGTTACTGTCTTTCCAATATTTTTTATTTCATCTGGAAAATAACCTGCTGAAATTTCTGGACCATTACAACTATGTGGCTCATCTGTTCTTGCATCAAGAGGAATGAATTTTCCACTATCTGATTTGAATTCATCATCCCAGTAAATTTCTGAACCACAGCCCTTGGAACATTGTTTTGTTCTTCCTGAATAATTGACTCCATATGTTGGTTTTCTTGGAATAATTTTTTCAGGATTGCATTTTGGACATATTCCTGGAGCTGCAACATCTTTCAAATTTTTTGAAAGTTTTGTATCGCATGTTGGGCAAAACTTCATCTCTCTTGCTCTACTTTATTTTTGTCATAAAAGGATTTTTTAATAATTTCATAAATTAGTTAATTGACTACGAGCTATTGGTTTACCCAAATTAAAAAGACAATATTATTTCTAGTTTATTTGTACACTAATTATGAAAAATAACAAAGAATTGAGATCATTAAAAATTGAATTAATGAAATCCCTAAATGGATCAAATAGTGGCTATTTTGGATTATCTTTAGAAACTTTAGTTGATAATTGATAATTTTATTCCTGAATCTAATTAATTATTCTAATTTTTCAAAATTCTTAAGTTATGATGTTTTAGGAATTTTATGGCAAAATTTAGTGTTGAACTCCCAATTTCAAAAAAACCTACAGATCTTGAATTAAAAAAACTAAAAGAATATTTCAAGGAAATGCCTGTTAATGAAATAATTACTGGCCTTAAATTTGCAAAAAGTAGATGGCATGCTAAAGATTCTGGAACTTTAAAAGTTGGAAGAAAAAGTATTGTTCAAAAAGAAGTGCATTCGGTTACTACTGAACAAGCTCAATGGAGATTAAAAAATTGGAAAATGATGATTTCAAATTACCGTCGCAGAGGCTATAGTTATCCAACAATATCTAGAATTAAAAAAATTCTAATTCAAAAGAGTAAAAAGAAATCAAAGTAACTATGTATTAGTTAATTCTAAATGAAGATATCTGCTTTTTTCTGTGCTACTTGTTGTCTTAATTCTGTTGGAACTTCTGGAATTGATGATTTTGTTTGTCCAGCAATAACATTGTGTGCTTCTTCTAATATTGCAAGTGTGTCTGAATTTGTTTCAGTTTGTGTAGTAAAGTTGTCTTCCATTCCGACAGATGATCCTGACATGACATCTCCAAGTATTTGTGATAAGTCTTGCATTGAAGCATTTGCTTCAGGCATAATTCCACTTAATGATGGACTTAGTCCTTTAATTATTGACATACATGGACTCAATGTTACAACAACATCTCCTAATTCTGAAACAGTGTCTAATCTGAGTTTAACTTGCTCCATGGATAGTTTTGCTCCACTTACCATGTTTTTCATTTTTCTAACTTGTGCTAATTCTCCTGCGTATGCTTGTGCATAAACCGGTTTGTTATTTCTCTGTGCATTAACACATTTTTCAAAAATTTTGTCATGTTTTGCTTGTAATTTTTCATTAATTCCTGATAATTTTGTAATTTGTGATTGTAGTTTTTTCTGAGCAAAATCAATTCTATTTTTTAATGGTTCATCAGGCTTTACCTTACCCATTACTTTTTGAGATATTGATTCTCCTTCTGTTTTATTCCATGAATTACTTATCATACTGATTTCGTAATTTTTCTTAATTTTTTTCTTTTAAACAGATTTGTAACTCTGGTTAGTGTACCTTCGGTTACAGTATACTTGGTTACATCTTATCCGAACGTAAAAGTAAATGCTTGAAATCCTTTGCCTTGAATATTCATTTCTAATATGCCTGAGATGCTATTTTCGCTATCAATGATGTTATACATTCCAGGATCACTTACAATCAATTTCTATTTAATGAAACATCGTTACCAACATTTTTTTCATTGAGAGGAATTCCATCAAGGAATATTTCTACTTCTGCATAGTTATTTGTTACAATGTTGACTTCTTTTGCTTCAAAGTACATTTTGATACTTCCATTACTTTTAGTTAATTCCATACTGTCTGAATGATTTTTCCAATCTCCTACCGGATAGAATTTGTTTAATTCTATTTTTTTAGGCTCTGTATACGTTACAATTTTTTCTGGCTGAAATCCTTCATTACTTCCTAAATTATTTCTATTTTGTGCAAATTTATATCCAAAATATAATTCTGGAGTTCTAAATGGTGTGTGTTCAAATTCTTCAATGTTAACTAATTCCTTGTTTGATACTGTTTTAATTCCCATTGACTGAGCTCTTTCATCAAGTAATTGTTGAATAATTTTTTCAGTTTCTTCATATGCACCTTCTCCAATATGATTATATCTTAAATTTCCTTCATGATCTGCAATGTATTTTCTTGGCCAGTAATTGTTTTCAAATGCCTTCCAAGTTTCCATTTTGTTGTCCATGACTATTGGATAATCAATTTCATATTTTTCTATTGCATCTTGTACGTTACTAGGATCTTTTTCAAACTCAAATTCAGGTGAATGTATGCCAATAATTAACAAACCTTCATCAGAATATTTTTCATCCCATGATGTAATGAATGGTAATGTTCTGATACAATTAATGCAACTGTAGGTCCATATGTCATAAAGTATAACTTTGTTATCCATCTCTTGCTCTAATTTTTCAGGTGTTGTATTGAGATAATACTCAATTCCTACTAGTTCAGGTGCTTTTTTTACTCCTGAATCATTAATGTTCAAAAATACTCCTGTTGTTGAACCTTGATTTTGTAATGATAAATCATCTAATCCCACAAAAATTATGCCTAAAAATACCACTGCTGATATTATAATTCCACCAAAAATGGATATGTTTTTTATTTCTGAATTCATCCTAACATCACAATCTCATTAAGTAATGGAAAATTTGCAATATATGCAAGTTGATTTGTAAATATCATAATTCCTAACATTATGATTAATCCACCAATTAACAAATTATAATATTTTAGATGTTTTGTCATGGAAGAAATTATTCTTGTTGATTTTGAAAAAAATATTCCCATTAAAATAAATGGAATTCCCAAACCTGCTGAATATGCTAATAATAAACTGAATGAAACTGATGGTATTGTTGCAGCTAATGTTAGAATCGTTCCCAATATTGGACCAACACATGGTGTCCATCCAATTGCAAATGCTAAACCAAATACAAAAGACATTGGATAACTTGATCTGAATTTTTTAATCTGAATTTTTTTTTCTTTATTTATAAAATTTATTTTTTGGGATAGCAATAGGAATACTCCAAATATGATCACAATTATTCCTGCAATTGAATTTAAATCTCCTAAAAATTGAGTAACCGAACTTGATAAAATACTATTAATTAAAACCCCTAAAGTTGAAAAAACAACTGAAAATCCTAATACAAAAAATATTGTATTTGCAATAATGCTTACTCTATTAATTTGAAAATTACTTTTTTGATCATGTTTTATTTCGTTTAATGTTGTTCCTGAAATATATGCCAAAAAGGCTGGAATCATAGGTAAAATGCATGGAGCAATAAATGATCCTAGACCTGCAGAAAATGCAATTAGTACTGTAGGGTCAGCCATATGTTAAATTCATTATTTTTATTTTAAAGCCTTATTACAAATTTTGTCTGTTTCTAATACGCTCCTTTTTATCTAGGTATTTTGGATACAATTTATGAATATGAGATTTGTAATTGTTGGCATTTCATTAGGTATACTAGTCACCATTGCTGTAATTATTGGCTCTCCAGCTAATCCATTAAACTTGGACTTTGGCGGTATGGACCAATCACGATAATTAATTAAATTTCTTAAAACCTTTTTCAAATATTTGTAGGGACTCTTCTATATCTGATTTTTTTAGCCATGCTGTGACTGAAATTCTTAGTCTAGCTTGATTTTTTGCAACCGTTGGATATCTGATAGGTTGAGCAAATATTCCATTTTTAAATAAAAATTTTCCAAATTCCATTGCTGTTTTTTCCTTTCCTATGATAATTGGTATGATTTGTGATTTAGAACTAATTTCATATCCGATTGATTTCAGACCTTTTGATAGTTTTTCTATATTGTTATGTAGTTTCTTTTGCTGAATTTCTCTGTTTGACTGAATTCTCTTAATTGAATGCTCCACTAAAAATGATGGTAGAGCTGATGTATAGATAAATGATTTTGACTTGTTTATGCATGAATCAATAACGTTATTTTGTGATGACACATAGCCTCCAAACGATCCTAACCCCTTGCTTAAACTACTAATATACAAATCAATTTTTTTTGCTACGTTGAAATAGTTTGGTGTACCTTTTCCATCTTTTCCAATTACAAAATCTCCATGTGCATCATCAACAATTGTAATTGCATTAGTTTTTTCTGAAATTTCTGTAATTTCGTTTAATGATGACACATCTCCATCCATACTGAAAATTCCTTCAGTTATGATAAACTTATTTTCTCCTTGCAATTTTATTTTTTTTGATAAATCCTTCATGTCGTTATGTTTGTAAATTGATATTTTAGCACCTGATAACTTACATGATTCAATAATACTGGCATGATTTAATTCGTCACTAAGAATCAAATCTCCTTTTTTTGCTATTGCTGAAATTGAACCTAAATTAGCCATGTACCCAGTAGGAAAAATTAAACTATTTTGTTGTCCTTTGTGCTTGGATAGAATTTTCTCAAGTTTTCTATACGATTCATCATTTCCTGAAACTAATCTAGAACTTGATTGAAGTTGATTTGTTTGAATTTTGGTTATTGGAATTCCAAGATANTCATTTGAGCACAAATTAATTAATTTTTTTTCTTTAATTGTAATGTATGCACCTTGTGCTTTTCCATATTGTAATTTTCTATGTAAATTATCATTCTTAATTTTGGATAACTCTGAATCGATAAAATTGAGTTTATGCTTCAAGACCAATTTTTTCAATCATTTTACGGTCTTTTTGGGCATCGTTTCCATCCATCGTTAAGTATCCTTGTGTAATAATTCCATTTGCTCCACTTTGTAACAATTCTTCACCTGAATCATCCAAGTTTGTCTCTCTTCCTCCAGAAATTTTAATGACTGATTCAGGCAATAAGAAACGTATGACTGAAAATATTCTGGTAATTTCGGAATTAGGTAAATCCACTTGTAATTCTAAAGGTGTTCCTGGAACTGGAACTAGTATGTTTATTGTTACTTCTTCAGGATATATTCTTGCTAACTCTAACGTCATTTCAATTCTCTGGTCCCTTGTTTCTCCTAAACCAATAATTCCACCAGTACACAATTCCAAACCAGCCTCTCTTGCAATTTCAAGTGTGTCTAATCTGTCTTGGTAAGTGTGAGTTGTACATATTTCTGGAAATTTTGATTTTGCTGTTTCTAAATTATGATTATATCTTTTTACTTTTAGTTCTTTGAGTTTAGTTGCTTGTTCTTTTGTTAGAAAACCCAAGCTACATTCAACACTAATTCCAACTTTATCATTAATTTCTGTAATGATTTTACAAACATTTGTAAAATCTTTTGATGATGGTTCTCTCCATGCTGCAACTAGACAATATGATTCTGCACCCTCATCTTTTGCTTTTTGAGCTTTTGTAACGACCTCTTCTGGTGTTGGTAATTGATATGTTTCAATACCTGTATCAAAAAATGCTGATTGTCCGCAAAAGGTACAATCTTCACTGCATGCATTTTTTTTAATATTGTTTAATTGTTCAACATCCACTTTATTTCCATTATAGTCTCTAGTTATTTCGTTGGCACATCTAGCTAATTCTTTAAGATCATCATCTGGAACGTTAAATAATTTCTTTGCGTCTTCAGAGGAAATTCTCTCCCCTGAAAATACTTTTTCTTGACACTCTTTGATAAATTCCAAATTACTCATGTTGAAAGTTTTTTATTTCCATTTATAAAAATATGGTAATTGTTAACCCTGGGAAATTCCCTAGTTAACAGTCAAATAATATGTGGTTTTGCTGCCTGAATGGTCTTAATTGTCCTTTTTAGGAGTGATTCCAGTTCATTTTCTTCTATTGATAAAGGTGGTACCAACATTACGATATTCCCAAGAGTTCTTAGGTATATTCCATTTTTCTTTCCTTCTTCAAAGAATACTTTGTTAATTGATTTTTTTGTTTTAATTGGGATTTTCTTTTTCCTATTTGATACCAGTTCAATTCCCATCAACATTCCTTTGTGTCTAATGTCTCCTACAATGTCTATTGAAGATATTGCATCATAATACTGTGAAAATATTTTAGATGTCTTTTGTATTTTTTTAATTAAATCATATTTTTCATACATCAAAATATTCTGATTGGCAACAGATGCAGCAATTGGATTTCCAGTATATGTGTGTCCATGAAAGAGATGTTTCCATTGATTGAACTCTCCTGAAAAAGAATCATAAATTTTTTTACTTGATAGTGTAGCTGCCATAGTAAGATATCCTCCAGTTAACATTTTTCCATATGCAACAATATCTGGGATACTTTTTTCTTCTTTGTATTGAACCATTGATCCTAATCTGCCAAAACCAGTTGCAATCTCATCTAACACAAATAATATTTCATACTTCTTGCATAATTTACTAATTTTTCTTTGAAAATCTTTTGGATAGATTATCACTCCACCTGCCATCTGTGCACCACTTTCCATTATGAATGCAGCAATGTTGTTGTTTTTAGAAAATCTTTTTTCCATTTTTTCTAAACAATCATTTTGATAATCAGTTAATGTCAATCCTTTAGGAATTCTGTACTTGTTGGGAACTGGAAATTGTATAGTTGAAAATAATTGTTTTTTAAATTTACCAAAAAATTCCGGAACATATCCAACTGACATTGCTCCAAAGGTATCTCCATGATATCCGTTTTCAATAGTTGCAATCTGTGTTTTTTTTGATTCTCCTATGTTTTTCCAATATTGCAATGCAATTTTTATGGCTATTTCCATTGCAGATGAGCCGTTATCTGAATAAAACACCTTATTCATTCCCGGAGAAATTCTTATCAGATTTTTTGCCAATTTTTCAACAGGCTCATTTGTAAGATTAAACATTGATGAATGCTGAATTTTTTTACTCTGATTTGTAATTGCTTTGACTAATTCTGGGTTTGAATGTCCCCATACATTGCACCACATTGATCCTACTGCATCAATTATTTTATTGCCTTTGGAATCAATTAGCCATATTCCTTTACCTTTTGATATTGTATCAAAAGTGCCCCATTCTTTCATCTGGGTATTTGGATGCCATACAGAACTTGTCAAGTATTTTGATATACTTTCAGAACTTAATAATTTCTTGTAATTGTTTTTATTTTAAATAAAAAAATGCGCTTAAAAATTTACTTTTTTACACGTTTTTTTTCAAAATTTTCTCTATGGTATACAAGTTGTTTTTTTAAATTTAGAATTTCTCTATATTTTTCACGATATCTTTTATTATGTTCTCGTCGTAATTCCTTATCCTCTTTTTTTAATTCATTTAGAAACTGTAAATCCATTATTCACTGTGCATGATATTTGTATTAAAACAATATTTTTTTTTCATAATAATTAGATTTTTTACTCATTTTCTTTCATTTGACTACGTAATTTTTTTTCATTTCCTCTCCAAATCTCTTCCATTTGAGAATGATACTTTATTTTCTTTTGAGATTTTTCATCAGATATTTTGGTTTTTTTCATTTCCTCTTCGAGTTTTTTTCTAGTGGATTCATGAAACTGTATTTTAAATAAAATCTCATCCAATTTTTTTTCCTGAAACTTTTTGACCTTATTTTTGAAAAAATCCATATCTTTAGTTAATGATAATTCCGCATAAAAATAATTAGATTATAATGTAGATGAAATAGGATTTAATTATATGTCTGATGAATCTAATCCCATCAAAGACTATCTTTTTGATTACATTGACAAATCAGAAACCATTCCTAAATTAATTACTGAACAAAAATTTGATGTTATTATTGATGAAATTATTCAAAATTGCTATGATGATATTGTAGTAATGGATGAAAAAGAGGAGGCAATTGGAATTCTGGCAACAGGGTTGCTCCATTATTTGCTTACAAATGCTCTTTTAAACAGTCAAAGAAAAATAGAATATCAAGGATTAGAACTTGATATTGTAATACCTGATGTTAGAACATTGGAAAAAGATTCAAAAATGACTCTGTTAATATTAATTCCAAAATCTTCTGATAAACAAATTATTAATCAAAAGATCTCTCAATTAAAGTCTGTACAACCAATTATTGAAAATATTTGGGTTGTTTTATCCAAAGATGTCCCTACAAATTGTAAATCATTTATTTTATCCAAAGAAAATAATTCCTTTTCAAAAATAATATTTGAAATTTCACAATTTTCAAATGTTGGTAAATCAAATAAGTTCAAAATTCTAAGAATTTAAAATTATTTTAAAACTAATTTCATATCTATATTTTTTTTAAAAATTCTATATAGTGATTTATCGCTCATATCTTTAATGAATGGAATTGAACCTAAAACCTTGATTCCAGTTAAACTTTCTAAATCTTTTTTTAATTGATTAATTGGATATCCCTTATCAAAATTATTAATAATTATACCTTTGATTGGAATTTTGTATTTTTGACACATTTTTACTGTCATAATTGTGTGATTGACTGTACCTACTTTACTTCGTGTAACTATAATTGTAGGAATTTTCATTTCCTTTATCAAATCTGTTACAAAATAATTTTTAAGAATTGGAGTCATAGTTCCACCCATTCCTTCTACCAACATCATCTCATGTTTTTTTGATAATTTTTTAAAACTAGAAAGAATTAGTGGGATCTTTGGTTTAATTTTTAATTTTTTCCAAGCAGTATATGGTGATGCCGAAATTGGAAAAAATTGTGGATTTACTAATTCTTCTGGATCATCTATTTTAGCTGAATTTGATAAAATTTCCACATCCTCTGACTTGAATCCTTTTTTTTGCTTTACACCTGCGGCAAAAGGTTTCATCACGCCTACATCTATGTTCATTTTTCGTAAAGTAATTGCTAACCCTGCAGTGATGTATGTTTTTCCAACATCTGTGTCAGTTCCTGTAATGAAAATTGACTTCATTAGTTTTCTTAATAACTATCCCTTGATTAATTCATCGGTTTTGAGATTATTTATGAATGTCTAGAAAAATCTTTGGTTGCGGATAACACAATTCAAACTCATTAAAATTATGATTAATTTCAGGATGTGTTTTTTCTAATCTATCGAATATTTTTTCTTTATTGCTGATTTGGAATGTTGAAAATGGTGCATGATAATTTCTCCGAATAATTCGTTTATCTAATAATTCTTTTAATCCTCTTGATATTGATGGATTTGATTTTTCAGTAATTGCCACCAACTCAATTTGAGATAATGGTTGTTGTGATTTGAGTAAAACAATTACAATTGCCTTGATTGTTGGATTTAGAAGTAATTCATAAAACTCTACAAATGTTTTATCCAATTCTGATGGATATATTATTCTGAATTTGCCTTTTTTTTGTTTAACTATGGTTTCGTCGAGAAATTCTGATAGATATTTTTCAACTGTTTCTGTTGCACATTGTGTCTCAGACACTAATTTCATAAATGTCATAGGTCTTTTCAACACACATTCTTTTACTGATTTCTTACAAGGACTTAACTTCTGATTAGACAACTAATACAATGTATTACATTTTTTTAAATAATAATTGGTACATCTTTCGAATGAATAAATTCTAACTTTATGTTCTATAATGTTAGATTAGTTTGTAAAGACATAGCGTCTTTCACCTCTGCTTTCTGTTTCAGTTTTTACATCAACTAAAACAAATTCCTTTTTAGTATGCATTTTAGACTCCTCGGGAGTTAGTTTGTTTTCATGTAGATCTTCATATTCACTCCAAGTTAATCTTCTTCGAGGTCCGATTTCTGCCTCTAGGTTCATAGATTTGACAATATCTTCGTATTCTGGTTGGACTACGCCACTGAAAACCATTGCACTGCTTCCACTACCATATGATCCAAATCCAATTCTTTTACCTTCTAAATCTACTCCTTTTTGATATTCAAATTCTAAACTACTTCTAAATCCAAGATACAATGAGGCCGTATACAAATTACCAATCATAGATGAAGCAATAAGTGAACTTGATAATTTTGATTCATACACATCTTGATATTCTTGTGTTTTTGTAAACATTTTTGTAAATTCATGATCTTTTGCCATAAACTCTTCATCTCCTAACACTGATTCAATAGTTCCACGCGGATCTTTTGGAATGGGTTCCTCTGTTCCTATTTGTTCTAGGATATTTTTCCATCTAGGTAATTGACGCCACTCATGTCTAACTAAATATGCTAATGCCTTTTTTCCCATGTTGCTGTAAGGTAAGTGCATGTTGATATAGTCCATATGATCCAAAATTGTTTCACCCTCTTTCATCTCAATTAAATTAGTTGCAACTACTCTTTTCTTGTATGCCTCTAATGCTTTTCTAACTTGAATCATGTATAGTAAATTTGAATATTGCCCATGTACAATTGGAGTTTCTTTTCCAAATGGTCTGTAGAAATCATATTCATCTTTAATTGATGTTGATGTGACTTTTGGATCAAACTCTAATAATCTTGGCTTGTCATTTAGTAACATTACAACTGAACCTGCACCTTGTGTCATTTCCCCGCTTGAACCCATGTCATATTTTGCAATATCTGAAACAACTACTAGGGCGCTTTTCCCTTCTGCCTCTCCTGCTCTAATCCAATTAGTATTATCATAAAGTGCATAAGATCCACTCACACAAGCAAATTTTGTTTCAACTCCTCCACAGTGTTCAAATGAGCCTTGACCGTAAACTTGTTCTAGCATTCCAATAACGTAAGAATTCATTGCTTTTGATTCATCAAATGCAGATTCAGTAGAAATGTATAATCTGCCTATGTCATCTGGTGATAAGTTATTTTTTTCCATAATTCGTAAACATGCATTTGCAGCCAAACATGCAGGATCTTGATTTGCATCAACTATTGCCATTTGAGAAACACCTAATCCTTTTTGTAATTTTACAGGATCTAGTCCTCTTGCGTTTGCAAAATCTGCTGCATCAAGATATAATCTTGGAATATAGATTGCAACATCATCAATACCAGCTGCCATAAGCTTCGTCTTCTACATGAGTAATTAAGTATTTGTTGTAAATTCTAGTTAACTAGGAATGAATTTTTTATTCTGTTTTGAGATTTTTACGCACAGATCGCTAGTTTTCAAGTTGTTCATCAAACAATCTTTCAAAGACTTCAAATGGTTGTGCTCCAAACAATTTTGAAACTTGTCCGTCAGAATTGATTACAAAAAATGCCGGAGTTCCAGTTAACTGTAATTTTTTTGCATCTTCATTACTAGTTAGGATTGTCTTTGAATGAGGTTTTTCATTCATACATTCAACCCATTGATCCATATCTAAATTGATTTCTTCTGCAAATATTGTTAGGTTTTCTGGAGATGCCCATCCGTTATTTTCTCCTGTCCAGTTTGAGTAGAGAATATCATGATATTCCCAAAACATTCCTTGATCTTTTGCACAATGAGCACCATGTGAAGCATTTACTGAATCAGAACCAATTATGTTGAAATCTTTAAAAATTATTTTTACCTTACCTGTTTCAACATAGTTTGTAATTATATCGCCTTCAATTGTCTCAAAAAACACATTACAATAATGACACTGGTAATCTCCAAACTCCACTAATGTAATTGGTGCATTAGGATCACCGTAGACTGTTGAACCATTTTCAACAAATGTTTCCATTGTAATTTTGGCCGGTCCTACACTATCCATTTCGGGTGTTGGTTTTATTGCTAATTCAGACTCATCATAAGTTCCATTTAATCCAAAAATTACAGCCACTATTGCAATTGATGCAATTATGGCACCTATGGCTAAAGATGGCGGATGAATCAATAAATTTGAATTTCTTAAAGTACATTTAGACTTTGTTCAATTAGTAAATAAGTAAGATAATTGGAGAGTAGATATGAAAAAGGTGTTTGTTAATGGTTATGGTTCTATTGGTAGTAGAATTACATCCTTTCTAAAAGATGATCCTGAAATTACTGTTTTTGGTATTGGAAAATATTCTCCAGATGAGAAAGTAGCTGATGCAATTTCTCGTGGATTAAATGTGTACGTTCCGGAAAGAAAATTAGATGATTTTTCAAATTATAAAATTTCAGGTACAATTGAATCTGCTTTAGACGAATGTGATTTGGTAATTGATGCTGCACCTGGCGGCCATGGTTACAAAAATAAAAAAAATCTTTATGAGCCAAAAAATATTCCTGCTATCTATCAAGGTGGAGAATCTACCGTAGGAGAAGAATCTGTTTCTGATTTATTATTTAATTCTCGTGCAAACTATGATCATGCTTTAGGTAAAAAACATGTCATGCAAGGTAGTTGTAATGTAACCGGAATGGGTAGAATTTTAGAACCACTACGTGAAAAATTTGGTAATGATTTAGTACGATTTGATGTGACTTTAGTTAGAAGATGGGCTGATATTGAACAGACTGAAAAAAATGTTTCTGACACAATTGAAATGACAGAAAAACCACATCACGGTGATGATGTGAAATTATATTTTGGAAAAGATGCTCCTCTTTATGTTCGTGCAATAAAAGTACCTACTAGACAAATGCACTTACACATAATGGATATTAGATTCAAAGAAACCGCACCTAAACCTTCTCAAATACATGAATTATTTGCAGATGAATTTGGTGTAGCTATATTGTGGACTGCAAAGGGTACTAAAGATATTAGAGATTATGCTCAAAATATGGGCTTTAATTTTACAGATACAAACATGATACACATACATGCAAACATGACTACTTCGATTGGAGACACTGTTCAACTAATGTATTCTGATGATCAAACAGGAATTGTTATTCCTGAAAATCATATGTTATTGCAAGCCATGTTGTTTGATAAATCCTATGAAGAGGCATTTGCTCATACTGAGTCCATTTTTCATATGAAAGAGAAAAAACAAAAATTACAAGAAAATTTTGCTAAAAATAACTAGATTCTAATTTTTTCAATTCGAATTTTTTGTGGAATGTTTTTTGTAACTTTTTCAACTATAATTTTTAGTTCATTTAATTCTAGTTTATCTCCCTCTTGAGGTATATCTTGTAATCTTTCATGAAGTAATCCATTGAGTGATGCATAATCATCTCCTTCAGGAATTTTTGTTTTAAAAATTTCATTAATTACATCGATTTCAATATCTCCGTTTGTAATTATAGTATCTTGATCAATTCGTTCGTATCCTTTTTCTCTTTTTAGGTCTGTTTCATCTTCTATTTCTCCTACAATTTCTTCTAGTAAATCCTCTAGAGTAACCAAGCCCTCTACTCCTCCATGTTCATCAACGACTATGGCCATGTGAGTTTTTCTTCCCTTCATTTCTTTTAATAGAGAACTAATCATTTTTTCTTGAGAAGCAAATACTGGTTTTCTTGCAATTTGTTCTAAAGTTACTACGTCCTTGTCTTTCTCTAATTCCTTTAGTACATCTCTAACGTGAATAAATCCAACAATATCGTCCCTTGTATCTCCGAAAATTGGAATTCTAGAATGAGCACTTTGATTAATTTGTGGTAATGCCTCAAAAAGTAGCATTTTTGCATTTAATGTAAACATCTTTGTTCTTGGTGTCATTACAGAACGAATTACAGTATCATCAAAATTCAATGCTCCATGAACTAATTCCATTTCTTCTTTTTCTAATGCTTTTTCTGCTAAACCTTGATCAATTACTCCTTTAATTTCTTCTTCAGTTATTGGTGGTGGCGTATAACTACTACCAGTAATTTTTACAACTCCTCTAGTAATTATTTCAAAGAATTTTACAACTGGATAAAACACATAACTGAACACTAGTAAAACTGGTGCATATCTTAATGCAACTTTTGTTGAGTTTGCATTACAATATGTTTTTGGAGTAATCTCCCCAAAAACTAAAATTAAAAATGTCATAACTCCTACGGCAATTCCTAAACCATCATTTCCAAATAATCTAATTGCTACACTTGTGGCTAATGCAGATGCTCCAACATTAACCAAATTATTGCCAAGATTAACACTTGACATCATCCAACTTGGGTTCATTTTTAATTTGTGTAGTGCCTTTGAACCTTTTTTTCCTTCGTTGAATAATTGAACAACTTTTGATTTTCTTACCCCAACTAATGCAACTTCTAAACCACTGAAAAATCCCGATAAGCCAATCAAAACTGATAGTGCTGTAATTTCAACCCATAACTCTACCATGATCTTCCCCTTGAAAATTTCTTAGAAATACTATTTTTCATTTAGTTTTTTTGCACCATCTTTTGGTAAGATAATTTAACAATTCATGGATTTAAACTCTTCAGTTTTCTTTTAATTTTTAATTTTTTATAAAAAAAATTGAGGCTAATTTTTTGGAGGATTTGCAAATGTATTTTCTGAATTGTGGTGGTAGTCAACTGGAATCATTGCATCTTTTTGTCTACCTGTAAGAATTCCTACGACTGTATCGTCTTTTTTAATTATTTCTTCATTCATCAATTTTTTTATCCCTGCAACTGATGCTCCAGATGCCATTTCACAATCAAATCCATTTAGTCCTACTACAGACATACCATCTAACATTTCTGAATCAGTAACTGTTGTAGCTACTCCGTTTGTAAATTCTAATGCTCTTAATCCTTTCAAGATGTTAGCTGGTCTTCCAATTTGAATAGCTGTTGCTTTAGTTTTTGGTCTAATACCTTCTTTGTCTAAATGATCATAATATCTAGAAATTAATTCTGTATTTGGTTCTCCCTTATTCCATCTTAATTCTTCATTTTCAAATTCACCATTATACAAATCCGATAATGTGCTTGCGCCTTCTGAATTAATTACTGCGATTCTTGGTATTTTTTTAATCCATCCCCATTCGTATAATTCCATTAGTGCTTTTCCACAACTGGAAGTATTTCCTAATGCTCCTCCAGGATAAACAATCCAATCTGGTACATCCCAATTCAAATATTCTAATGCTCTAAATGGAATTGTTTTTTGTCCTTCAATTCTAAATGGATTAACTGAATTTACTGTATATCCGTCATGATTTTGTGCATCATCTAAAGATTGCTTTAATGCATCATCAAAATTTCCTTCAACTTCTACAATCTGAGCTCCAAATTGATAAGCTTGACTAAGTTTTCCTGGTGCAATTTGTCCTGCAGGAATATACACATCACAATCTATTCCTTCGTTTGCTGCAAACATGCCAGCAGAAGCTGAAGTGTTTCCAGTTGATGCACATACAATTTTTTTTGCTCCTACCAATTTAGCATGAGTTACTGCTGTTACCATTCCATTATCTTTAAACGAGCCACTTGGATTGTATCCTTCTGGTTGTAACCACAACCCATCTTTTTCAATTCCTAAAAACTCAGCAGCCTTTGACATATGATATGGTTTGGATTGTCTGCCTTCTGCCCCATCTAATGAAACTAAAAATTTTGAGCATTCTTCTAAACTTTCAGTATCAATTTGACAAAAATTCAATAATTCCCTAAATCGCCAAATCCCACTTTCATTAAATATACTGCCTTTGGAATTTCGTCTTTCATAAAATGTATCTTTTAGTTTTGTAGATGGTGTATTTTTATATTTTACATCTAAAACATGCCCATTTTCACATTGTACATTTGTACTGTAAATGGGATACACTAAACCACATTTTGGATGTACACATTTTAGAAAAGCATCTTCTTGCATGTGTAATTGTTGAAAATTGCTAATAATTTAAAGCAAACGTGAATAATTTACACGAGTCTAGCTAATTTCCTAAACTTTAGATTGGTGTATTTTTTTAATATTGTATGGTCACTTACGTGGAATATTTGAAGAGTATTCTAAATCGTATTGTGGAATCCTATAATGCTCTGGAAGCAATTGAGGATAAGCCTGGAGATCTTAAAAAAATAGAAAAAGAAATGCTAAAAATTAATGGATTTGTCAGAGTCATATCTAATAAAATTGAAACTGAAAAAATTCCTTTAGCCGATTTTAAAATAACTAAAAAAAAATTTGCAGAATATCTGGAGACCTACTCGTTTGAAAAGGAAATTGAAACTATGGCTCCTTTGTACTCAAATGACGTTAATCGTATCAAAAATATGAGATTAAAAATTTTAGAATCCTTAAAAAATAATAACATGATGAACAATATCAAGGAATTATTGGAAAGATTATGACTGAACAAAAAAAATGTGTATTATGTGGTTGTAAGGATCATCGATTAATAGGGTGCTCTAAACATTTTTCAAAAAAATGTAATTGTTACAATTAATGGACTACTTTCTTCTAGGGCCTGATCTCTCGTGAAAATTTAAACAACATTTGCACTCTTTTTCTAAACATTCATTTTCGTAATGATGATCACATATTCCGCATTCACAACTTTTAGACATATCTTTAGTATAGTACTTTTTTTTAGAATTTATCCCTTACCTTAATTTAATCTGATTTTAAGGTCAAATTGGAATTATTTTTTTGATTTTGATTTTTTGGCTGGTTTTTCTTTGGCTGAAAGCTCTTTTTCAATTTCTGCAGCCTTGTTATCTACTGCTTTAATTATTTCTTGAATTAATCCATCTAGGTCACTATCTTCAACTTCTGGCTCAACTGTACTTGCAATATCTGTAATTGTGCTTGAAATTTCAGAACTTACGTCTTCAAAACTTTCAGGATCTTCATATGCAGCATTGTACAGATTTTTTAAATTATTAACATGTCCAATTACTTGTTCTGTTATTGTAATAGTATAATCTGTTCCGTTAATATCGAATTCTTTTGAACTCATAATCATTTTCAAATTGTGATGTTTATAATGTTTTTCAGAGAAAATTTATCTGTGTGCTTAAAATACAATGTAATCTAATGCAGCTGCATCACTGATTAATCTTGTATGTTTATCCCCTACTACATAACCATTTTTGATATCTCCGGTGGGAATCCATCTATTTGTTGAAGTGTAGTGTCTTTTTTCAGATAATTCTTTTTCAATTTCTTCAATATCGAATTCTGCCTCTTCTACTTCCTGTGTGGTAAGATGTTTGATAGTGACAAGTATTTTTGTTACTTTAACACGATCTCCAAATTTCCATTTTAGTACGGGATTTTCATCAGATACCTCTAAAACTTTAATTTTCATTTGTTTTTTTCCAAATGCATCACGACTGATTAGTGCTCTTTCGTCAGTAAATTCTTCAAAACTTATTCTTGAATTAACTTCTGCATCAGAGACTGTTTCAAGTAATGACTCTGCAGTTGATTCTATGGTATCCTCTTTAGAATTTTCTTCAGACATACGTTAACTAATTCTTCTATCCTTAATAACGATTTGAAAATAAAATCTAGTTAGGCACTAGATCTTTGTTTTGTTTTAAATGGCATTTTGCATTCTTTGAGTGTCAATTCTTTTTTTTCACCATTAATTTTTGAATAAATTTTTCCATCATATGTGCAAACACAGTCACTAATCTCTAATTTTTCGTCCCAAATTTTAAAAAATTCTCTTAATTCCCTGTTTTCATAAACTCCTACATCTAATCGTTTTTTAGATAAAAATTTGAATGCTAATAGAACTTGTTTGTTTTTGTATATGTCAAAAGTTTTGATCCATTCTAAACATCTTTCAATTTGATCTGCTGGTACTGGAAGTGTTGTACTTGTTCCTGATTTTGCTTCAATTGTGAATATGGTGCTTTTTTCTGTATTTACTGCTAATACATCGGGTAATGCAATGCTAGGCGATCCTAATCTGAAAGCCTTCCAATTTTCAGTTTTTTTGAATCTCTTGACAATTGTGTCTTCCCATTGATAGCCTCTTTGCCTTCTTGTTTTTGCTGCATTTTTATGATTGGTTTTTTTCATTTCTTTTTTTAGTTTCATAATGGTAATTGATTTTAGATTGTTATTCATATGCATTTTTTACTAGTTTAGATTTAGTAATCTTGGTAATTACATTATAACTCAACAATATCTATAATTTCGGTCATACAAATTACTTATTTTCTATAAATAATTTCCAATGATTATCTAATTGTATATACTTCAAAAAAATTACCTCTAATAATGTCAGAATTTGATATTGAGAAATTATTTGAAAAACGTGATTCTTATCTCAATATTTTAAAACATATAACTTTTGAACTAATGATGGAGCCTACTGATGAGGAAATAAAAAAAATTAAAGAATTAGAAAAAAACACTTTAAATGAATTAGATAAATTACAAAAAGAAATTTCTCAAATTGTATCTAAAAAACATGATTAGTTACAATGAGTTTATCATACCCATTATTTTAGAAATTTTATGATCAAAGAACTTGTTGATAATTTAATTAAGATTAAGCAAGATTTTGCACAAAATTACACAGGAAATGCACATATTCAAGAAATATTGCCTTTAAAACCATCAAAGGAATTTCCAATTGATACACAACATTTAGAACAATTACATCTTTTTGCACAAAAAAACCCTATCTATCTTAATTCATTTGAGAAAAATATCCTTGATTTTCCTTGTATTGTTTATGAGGGTGATATCAATGAATATTGGCTTAATAGTATTAAGCATGGTTCAAGTTGTCAACCATTTTACCCGACATGGATAATGTCTGCATATGTAATGTCTTTAGTTGCAAAAAAAATTGGATATTCTGAACTTGTAGATATTGGTTCAGGTGATGGTCGAATTGCATACTGTGGAAAAATACTTGACTTTGATTCTCATAGTATAGAAATTGATGATGTTCTAGTAGAATTACAAAATACAATTTGTAATGATACAAATCAAAATTTTAATCCAAAATGTAATGATGCGTTAGAATTTGATTATTCAAAATTGAATTTACAAAATCCAGTATTCTTTATAGGGGGACTTGCTCAAATGGGAGGAGATATTTTAGCTACAAGCATAATTAAAAAAATTAATTCAATTAGTAATTTAAAAAATAATACAGGAATTGTTTTTGCTGGCAGTGATACCAAACGACAATTATCTGGAAATTTATCTGAAGGTGGATGGAGTTCCCTTATTGAAGAAAATAAATTGTCTGTTATTGAAACTGTTTCATTGCCAACAGTATGGACTTTTGATCAAAATGTTGAAACTCCATACATTTTTACAAAATTCAAATAATCTGAAAAAAATAATTTCCGTTTAAAATACCGCACTTTGTAATTTTAACAATTTGCCCAATTTGTGGTTTATCATTTATTTTTGCCATTAGTCTAAAAGAATCTAGAAATTCCACCATGCAGAAATATTCCTCATTTTGTTTAGAATATTCTATAATTTTACCTGTAAATTGCCCTGTTTTTAGGCATGTTTCATTATAGCATACATTACAAAATTCTGCAGGTGGCCAAATAATCTTTTTACAAGATACACATTCGGGAATGGCAAAATTCCCTTTAGTTAATTCCTCTTCAAAATTCATTTTTCTAAAACCAATACTGTTGATGATGTTGCTGCAGCTGACATATTGTGTACTAGTCCAATTTCTGGTTTATCTACTTGTCTTCCCTCTGCTGATTGTTGTAATTGTTGTACAATTTCAATTGTTTGAGATATTCCCGTAGCTCCTAATGGATGTCCACAACCAATTAGTCCTCCACGTGAATTTATTTTAAAATTATTTGTCTCATGTAAATTTTTAACTAAACTCATACCTTCTCCTTGATTTGTAAATCCCATAGATTCTAGGGCCATTGGTTCACAAACTGAAAATGCATCATGAATTTCGGCAACATCTATTTGTGAGATATTTTTATTTGCCATTTTTAGTGCAGATGCACTTGCCTGTTTACTTGAATTCATTGAAAACAATGATTCATTTTTAGTAAACCCTGCTGAGGTTGTTTTTTGCCCAATTCCACTAATCCATATTGGTGTATCTGTAATTTTTTTAGATATTTCTTCTGATGCTAATACAATTGATGCACCACCAGAACAAGGTCTAGAACAATCTAATAATCTTAAATCTTCTGTTAATTTTTTAGAATTAATTACATCTTCAACTGAATATGTTTTTTTTGATAACGCATTAGGATTTTTCTGTGCTTGTTTATGATTTTTTACTGAAACAATTGCAAGATCCTCCTCTGAAACATTAAATTTTTGTTTATAGGATTTGGAAAAAATTGATGCCCAAAATATTGGATGTTTGAACTCTCCTCTAGAATTGTCCCATTCGAGTATCTGACCAGGACTATCAAATCTTTCTGCACCTGAAACAAGAACCATATCTGCTAACCCTGATGAAATATATGAAAATGCTGAAACTATTGAATTTGTGCCTGAATTACACAAACTTTCTATGGAATGAGCAATTTTTGGTTGAATTCCCACCATTTCTGATAAAATGGGTGACAGGTATTTTGAATTATTATTTGTTGAAACAAGTACTGCATCAATCTGTTTTTTATCGATTTCTGGATTTTTTTTAAAAAGTTGATTTGCAGATTTATGTAAAATAGATTCAATTTTGTCATCATCCTTTGTAAATGATGTATTTCCATAACCTACAATTCCAACTTTATTCATGTCTAATTCTCCAAAAATGTTTTTTTCAATAATGAAAATGATTCTTTAGTATCTCCAATTGGATTGAATTGAATTATTGGTAAGTCTATTCCTGAATCTCTGAATTTTTGTAATTGTTTTTTACTTTCATTTGGATTTCCTGCAATACATAGTGAATTTAACATCTTATCAGTAACTAATTCATAATTTGATTTGAATCCTGAATTTTTAAATTCTTCAAAAATATTTTTTGTATCATTTTGAAACCCATTTTTAGATAAAAATTCTCTATAGATATTACCTACTGAAACATAAAATGCAAGTGTTTTTTTTGCTCTTAAAATTGCATTTTCTGAATCTTCAGATACGCATGTAATAATTTGACATGCAACATCAATTCTTTTTTTTGATTGCATTTTTGTAATTGTTTTTTTCAATTCTTCTAGTGGTCTCAAATAGAAAATTACTCCATCTGCAATTTCCCAAGTTAAATTAACCATTTTTTCATTAATTGCTGCAAGATATATTGGAATTGATTTTCTTTTTGGTTCAATCAATAATGTAAAATTATTTAATTCAAATACTTTACCTGAATAATTCATCTGTTTTTTTGATAATGCCAATCTAATGATTTCTACATATTCTTTCATTCTTTGAACTGGATTGGAAAATTTGTTTCCATGAAAATCTTCAACTATGGGCATACTACTTGTACCTAATCCCAAAATTAATCGCCCGTTTGATAAAATATCTACTGTGGCAGCACCCATTGCAATTGTTGATGGACTTCTTGAATAGATATTGATTATTGATGAGCCTATTTTTTGACTATCTGTGTTACTTGCCACTGCTGACATAGTTGAAAAATTTTCCATTCCCCAGGTTTCTGGAATCCATATTGAATCAATTTTTGAATCAGATACGGATTTTGAACAGTGTAACACTTCTTCAACTGTTAGTAATGAGCCTAAACTGCACGCTATACGCATGAATTGAGTATGAATATTGGATATTCTAGTGTATCTGTTTTAGTAATAGGTTAATTTTGATTGAGGTGATTAATTATCTCACCAATTATCCAATGATATTATGGCTGAACAGATTTTTCAAGGATCTACTAAAAATGAGAAATTTTGGAAAAATGCAACAAAATATGCTTCTGCTAGTAATGATGAGTTGTTTGTAGAGGAAGTTGCATACATGATGGTAACACTACACAGAACAGGTGCATAATCTAATATTTTATTTAATTATTTTTTCTACTCTTTCAGAACATTCTTCCATGTCTTTGAATGAGTCCACAGAAAACCATTCTACATTTTTAAATTTTATTATGTTTAGTAATCCTTTTTTTGCATAATCTGGAAAAACTGTTTTTTCTATGTCTCCTTTTATTGGTAATTTTTTTAGAACCTTTTTTTCAAGATGGTAAATTCCTGCATTCATCCATGTATCTGCAATTTCTTTTTTCTCTTTAAAATCAATAATCTTGTCTGATTCTGTTTCCAAAATACCATACTTTGTTCTTAGTTCAATGGCAGCAATTGCATTTTTCTTACTTGCTAGTTTATGTAAATCAATATTTGTTATAGTATCGCCATTAATTACAAAAAAAGATTTTTCGTTAATTAATTTGCCTGCTTTTTTAATTGCACCACCTGTACCTAGTGGAGTTTTTTCTATTGAAAATTTAATTTTCAGTCCTAATTTTTTCATACTCAAATAACTTTCAATCATATCTGTTTTGTAACCCGTACAAATTATGACTTCATTAATACCAAATTTCTTCAAATATCTTATTTGCCATTCAATAATTGGAATATTTTTTATTGGAACTAATGGTTTTGGAACATAATCTGTAACTGGCTTTAGTCTTTTTCCTCTACCACCTGCTAAAATAATTGCTTTCATTGCTAAATTTTCTATAATCAACTATTCAAATTTATCTTATTATTTCTTAATTTCATTTATTTCAGAGTCATTAACAATTTCATCCATTTTCTTTGCAAATTCATTGTAAATTGTTTCTAATTCTTCTAGCGGTAACTCTATTCCTAAAAGTTTCAATGTTTTATTCCATGATTCTATGTATTTTTCATCATCCATGCCTTTTCCAAGTGTTTCTGCAAGGGAATTTACTCCCTCTGTCTTACCTAGTGCATAAATTGCAATTTCTCTAGCAGTTAACATCTTCGTCTTTATTATTCTCCGTTATGTAGTAGTGAAGTTCAGTATAACATTCTACACAATAATCTTCATATTTTGTATGATCACAATCATACACTTTTTTGACATCATTACTACATTTTGCACAAATTGGCATTATGTATTCACTTAGGATTTTACTATTTTAATTGCACCTAATACAAGTTGGATAATTGCAGGTGCAAATAACATTATTGGACTTCTTTCTGCTCCTTCTGGTGCAGGTGTTGCTATCATTGCAATACCTCCAACTAGAATTAATATTCCTGAAATAATGATTAATCCTCCTAATCCCTTAGATTTTTCTCTAATAGCTATGAAAAATGCAATAATTGGTAAAATTATTGCTGGACCTCCTAGTCCCATACCTCTTTGCATATCATCTAATGGCAAAAATCCTTCTTTATCGGCATTGCCCATTGATACTGCAACATCAGCACCATATAGCACCAGTAATGCAATTGCTATTCCAGTAAGTGCCATTGCTGCTGCTTTTAATGCCATATTTGAATTGAAAATTTACAATATTTAAACCAATTATATTGATTCTACGTTTACACTACTCTTGATTTTTTCTAATTGTGTCAGTAATTCATCAATTGATTGTTTCTCAAATCCAACGATGTTTAAATGACCTAGTTTTCTTAGAGGTTTAGAAACTTTCTTTTCATACATTTTTAGGAAAATATTCTTTTCAGAAATTTCTATTTTTTTATATTCTCCTTGAAAATCCAAATTACCTAAAATGTTGTACATTATTGTGTTGTGAAGTAATTCAGTACTTCCCAAATCCAATCCTAAAATTGCACGTAAATGTTGTTCAAATTGAGATGTTTTACTTGACTGTAATGTGTGATGACCTGAATTATGAACTCTTGGTGCTATTTCGTTAATTACTATTTCATCATCTTGAGTAACAAACATTTCTATTCCAAATACTCCGGCACCTTTCAAAACATCCATTGTATTACTAGCTATTTTTCCAGCTTTTTCTGAAACTTCATTTGATGTTCTAGATGGTGCAATTGTTTCTCGAAGAATGTTTCTCTCATGAATGTTCTCAACTAATGGATATGTCTTAATTTCTCCTTTAGTGTTTCTTGATGCTATGACTGATACTTCCATTTTAAATGGGACAAATTTTTCTAACATGAGTTTTTGTCCTTTGAAATAATCATATGCTGTTTGAATCTCATTTTCTGAATCTATTTTGAAATTACCTTTTCCATCATATGCATCTCTTCTTGCTTTCAGTAATGCTGGATACCCAAATTTTTTTAATCCTTCTTTAACTTCTTCAATGTTTTCCACTTTGATAAATTCTGGAACTGGAATATTGTGATTTTGCAAAAATGTTTTTTGTAAAAATTTATCTTGAATAGTTTTTAGAGTTTCTGGAGATGGGTTGATCTCAGCCTTATTTTCAACGGATTTTAATACATCACTATCTCCTGATTCAATTTCATATGTGATAATATCCACTTGGTTTGCTAGGTTGATGATTGAGTCTTTATCTTTAAAATCTGCCACTATTTGCTCTGCTCCAACCAATGATGCTGAACAATTTTCATTTGGATCTAAAACTATTACTTTTGATATGTGTTCGGGCATTTTTTTGGCAGCTTCTGTAAGCATCATTCCTAATTGACCTCCTCCGATAATGCCCAAAATTTTTGCCATTAAATAAATTCATTAAAATGCACTAAAAATATCTAATGTACTATGTCTAAAATTCTTAAAATTGTTTTAGGATCGGTATTACTAGGGGTAGTTTTTGTAGTTCAATTACTTGTTTTGGGAATTGAATTAAATTTTTAATTATTTAGTATCGAAATGAATCTTTAGTACCATCTGTTGGAGGGATGGATTTTACCCATTTTTTATAATCCTCTTGTGATGTGTTACATTCATCAGTTTTTGCTTCTCTTACAATGAAATCATTAGAATCCACAAAATTTTTACATTTTTCACATAACCATAATGTTGTATTTTCTGGTTTTACTGATTTTGGTAATCTTCTTTCATTACATTGTTTACAAAATAAAGGCATATTTTCACTAATCTTATGTCAATAATTTGAATTTAACATTTTTCTCCTCTAGAGATTTGATCAATGATTGTGCTTGTTCTTTTCCTTGTGTTTCTAAATTAAGAGTGACTGATGCAGAACCTGCATTTACATCTGAACTTAATCTATCATGAACCACTTCAACAATATTTGCATTAGCTAAAGTGATAATATCTACAATTTCTTTAAATGCTCCTGGTCTGTCAGGTAACAAAACTGATAGTTTCAACAATCTGCTCATTGCTGCTAGTCCTTTATCTACAATCTGACCTAATAGATACATGTCTACGTTACCTCCTGCTAATACTGCTACTACTTTTTTTCCAGGTGACGGTTTTTTCGATAATAGATATGCAAGGCCTACTGCACCTGCCGGTTCAACTACAAATTTCATTCTTTCCATTAATAGGAACATAGCTTTTGTAATTTCATCATCATCTACTAATACAATTTCATCCATTAGTTCTTTGATTATGTTGAAAGTTATTTCTCCAGGCATTTTTACAGATATGCCATCTGCAATTGTTCTCTCTCCACCAGTTAGTGTTCGTGTATTTTGTTTTACAGACTCATACATGGATGGAAATGATTTTGATTGAACTCCTACGACTTTGACATCTGGATTTTTTTCTTTAATTGCTATCACAGTTCCTGCTGCTAGACCCCCACCGCCTATTGGTAAATAAATTTCTTCAACATCTGGTAAGTCCTCTAATATTTCTAATCCAATTACTCCTTGTGCTGCAATTATTTGAGGATCATCAAAAGCTTGTATTAATGCAGCACCAGTGTTTTCAGAAATTTCTTTTGCCTTAGAATATGATTCATCATAGTTTACTCCTTCTAAAATTACATTTGCTCCGTAACCTCTAGTTGCAGCAACTTTTGCAGGTGATGCATTTTTAGGCATTACAATTGTACATGATATATTTTCTAATGATGATGCTAACGCAACCCCTTGTGCATGATTTCCTGCTGATGCAGCTACAACCCCATGTTTTTTTTCATCATCTGATAATGATTTAATTTTATAATATGCTCCCCTGATCTTAAATGATCCTGTTTTTTGCCTAAATTCTTCTTTTAGGAAAATTTCTGAATTTGTTAAATCACTAAATGTTGGTGAATGAATTAAAGGTGTTTTTCTAATTACATTTCCTCGTAATGCATTTGCTTTTAGTATTTCATCGTATGTTGGATTCATTGGAGATGTTGCTCACTTTTAGAGGTATTTGAGTTAATCGTTATGGCTAATTTTCATCTTATTTTTTGTGCGTAAATATGATGAATTTTTATCATAATTGTGCCTAGGATCTTTTCAAAGTATTTTTGAAATTATTTTTTATTTTAAATTAATTTGTTCTTGAAGTATTTCCAATTTTTTTATAATATTTTCTTTTACGTTATTTGACATTTTTCTTGGATCAAACAGACCTTCACGATTGTTATTTTTGATAAATTCTATGTCTAATGTACACAAACATCCTTCTTCACCTGCTACTAATCTAGTATCATCAATCAATACTGAACTTGTTTGATATGTTTCAATTAATAATGAATCTAATTCTTTTATCAATTTGTTTTTCTTTTCAGTTAATTTTTTAAATTCTTCACTGGATTCTTTTTCAATTTCTGCATACACTTTTTTACTAAATTCTTCATCTTCATAAAATATTTCAAATAATTTTTGATGATCAAAATCTTTGTATCCCATTTCTTTTAACTTGTCTAAGACAAATTGATCACTGTTATTTGATAAATCTGATTCCTGTTTTTTTGTATTGTCTAAAATTTCAGCTAATTCTTTTTGTGAATCAATCACTCTTTGAACTGGCTTGTAAAATAATAATACATGGAATTGTATTGATAAATGACCTGATATCAAATAATTACCTTCAGTAATTTCAAATTTAGTAAATATTCTTCTTAGATCCTCATTATTTGTCGTTGATACATTTTGTAAAGACCATCCATCTAATCTTTGAATTATGCCTTCTAGGTAATTGGATACTTCTTTAGGATCAAATGTCTTTTGTTCTGTAATTGTAGAATCCCCCATCATCACTTTGACATTAGCAATCTTGGTTTTCTCTATCATTTTTTCTAAAAAATCTTTTTGAATCTCATCATTTTTTTTATTCAATAATTGAATAAATTCATCTGGTGATCTCGAACCTAGTCGCACAATTTTGCTAAAAAATAACTCTCCTTAAACCTTCATTTTCATATTTGAAAAATATCTAATTTTGATTTATTTGATTAATTCTTAACAATATCTAAATACATTAAACATCCTTTTTAGGCATGGTGGAATCTAAAATTTTGTGCTATAATTGTAATTCTGAGATTATTGAATATTATAATGAACAATATAAGGGCAATAGAGGTAAATGTGACAACTGTAAAATTGATTTTCCGTTGGATTAATTGAATAAAAATGAGTGAAAATATTAATGAAAAAAATGACAATCGAGTAGTAGATATGCTTCTAAGCCGAAATGCAGAAGCTGCTGTAGATTCTGAAAGTATGATTCTGGAAACTCAAAAACGTGTTTGGGGAGCTTTGAAAAAAGGATATGAGTATTCAGGAGTACATGATGAATCTGAAGATTTTCTTAGAAAAAATGTATTTTCAAAACTAGATATGATGGTGTTGTATGTGGATTTAGTTGGTTCAACAAAGATGGCTTTGGAAATGCCTTCCGATAAAATTGCCACCATAATTAGCTCTTTTGCACAAGAAATGGCAGCTGTGATTAGACAACATCATGGATATGTTTTAAAATTTGTAGGTGATGCAGTTATTGGATATTTTGTTGCAGAATCAAATTCATTACTTACTGCAGATAATGCAGTTAATTGTGCTAAATCCATGAATACTGTTATTCAAAAGGGAATAAATCCAATACTTGATCAATATGATTATCCGGATTTAATGGTAAAAATTGGTGTTGATTTTGGTCAAAATATCGTAGTTAGATATGGTGCTGATGAACAACATTCTCATGTTGATTTAATGGGACCTGCTATGAATATAGCTGCAAAAATTCAATCAATGGCAAAACCTAATCAAATTTTAATCGGTTCTGATGTTTGTAAAAGATTACATCCAAATTCTCAAAAAGATTTCCAACAAATAATTTGGAAAAATGACGAATGGAATTATCGTTCAAGACATACAGGAGAAATCTATCAAGTTTTTGAATTCAAGGGATAATTGATTCTTAAAATACTAAATTAAACTGTAAATTTTTCAGGACACTCTACATGCTCATAGTGGTGTTCAGTGAATTCGTTTTGAACAACATACATCACAATTTTGTGTAGTTCCTCTTGTTTGATGTCTTTTTTACATCTCAAACATGATTTTTTCTCTTTTGCCATGACTAAGATCGTTCAATTGTGGGAATCTATAAGGATCTGCGATCAGCTGAATTTGAGTAAAAATGACTGAAATTAAACTAGTTAGTATATCAAATGCCTAAAGTAAGCCACAAATATAGCAAATTAGGATGAAATTTATGGATAATATGGTAATGAGACATCTTCAAGACCTTTATGGATTAAATCCAAACATTCCTCACATGGCATTTCAGTTTCCTAGATTGCCTCCAGGACTAAATCATCCTTTATCTCCAATGCATCAGAATCAAATGAAATCACAATTATCTCAGCATGATGAAACCCTTAATCAAAAACTTCAAGGATTTCAAAAACTCTATCAACAATATGCTTCAGGTTTAATCTCACCTGAATCCCCAATTGTTCCACCTGGCCATCCTTTGTTTAGTGGTAGAAATTCAGTTCAAACACTAAAAACTGAAAATGAGAAACTCATTAAAGAGAATTTAGAACTAAAGAAAAAATTAAACAATAGACCAAAAGATAAGCATAATCCTTAAGATTTGATTGCACGATTGACAAGCCTTATTAAATTCTGATTTCGTTTTTTAATATGGTAAAAACCCCTTCAGATAAATGGAAAAAAAATATTTTAAAATATAAAAAACAATGTCAAACTATTCTTGAAGTTTCTAATAATATTCGATATGCTGGTGTGATAAACAATTATGGCAGGACATTAACTGGTGTAATTAAACCCAATCTTAAACCTCTATTGAATTCTGAAGATGTCAAACATGAATTTTTCATTACATCTACATTGCTCTCATTAAGAAAAATTAATACTTCCTTTGGAAAATTAGACCATATTTTGTTGAAACATTCAAAAGTTAATGTTCTTATTTTACAAAAAAGTGATGTAACTTTCTACATTTCAATTAATTCAAAAGAAAAAAGCTTGGAGAAGATTATCTCTTCAATAAAAAAGACAATCTAAGCTGGTGTAAATCCAACATATCCACTGGTTTGTTGATCTTTGTCCTCAAAATTGGGTTCAAACAATGAAATCATGTATTTGTCTGGATCCAATATTACTGCATTTTTGCCTACCTCGCTTTCCATAATGTCTCGATGAACTGTAACATCTTTTGTTTTTAGTTCTTCTATGGCAGATTTCAAATCTCCTACTAGAAATCCAACACTTATTCCATTATCTATGGAATCTCCTACATGTTCTGCAGTTGACGATGCAGGGTGTAAACTCAACAAAGCTCCGGATGTACCTAAATCTACCCATGTTTTTCTTTGGTCTTTAATTGGAAGACCAATTATTTCATTGTAGAATTGTATTGACTTGTCTAAATCTTGGACTGCCAATATTACATTTCCAACTTTTTTGATATTCACAAAGAATATGGGTGAAAGTTGCTTAAATCAATTACCATTTTAATTTTATTTTTTTAAATTATTTTGAAATCAATTATTGAACCTCAACCATTGTTTCAGTTCTTTCAACGCCGCTAATTTTTTGAATTTGATTTGCCACTTCTTTAATTTCAATTAATTCTTGAACATCAATTATTGCAACTGCATCAAATTGTCCGCTTGTTGGAAATGAATTTGAAACTTTTGTCAATTTTCTTAATTTAACAGCAATTAATTTTTTTGGAGATTTTACTAAAATTATTGCTTTTACCAACCTAAATCTACCTCCACTTCAATTAGAGTCTCCGTGGTAACAATATCCTTAATTTTTTTAAAATCAATTACCATTTGATTGATTTGATCCATTTTTCCTTGTAAAATTACACTGATATCTGCTCTTCCAGTAACTACCATTACCTGTTTTACAACTTTACGTTTTTTCTTTAAAATTTCAACTACTGAATCTACTTTTCCTGGCTTAACAGTAATCAAACATAATGCATACACGACTACTTTATGTGAATCAATTTGATAAATATTTCTAGGATATATCTAAAGAAAGATGATGGACTCAGGCACAGTTTACATTTTCATGCCTATTTTTCAAGAATTATTCTGATTTTTAAAAAAGGGTGTTTCTTTTGTAATCAATAACAGTATGACCGAGTGTCTTTTTTATTTTAAAACTTCTTTGATTAAGTAATAAGATGAATTGTGTCTATTGCAAAAAAGAAATTGAATTGAATCATAAAGTCACAATTAGAAATGATCATGTGTATCATGAGTGCTGTGCAATAACGTATGATAAAGGTGAAACTGATGATGGTTACCAGAACCTATGCAATATTGGAATTTGTAATCCTAATGACACTTTGACACTATCAAATTAGAAATGAGTACATTAGGAAAAGCTGTAGCAGTAGTAGTTCTTGTGTTTGGAGCTTGGTTTACAGTTGTTGGTATTATAATGCCTGAAGAAAGATTTGATTATGTTAGGATTGCAGCTGTTGTTTTGATAGGTTTTGGAATTGCTATCGCTATGTTAGATAGAAAATTTAACAGAAAATAAATCTCAAACGTTTGGTGTTTGATAAATTAATTTCTAATTTTTAAAAAAGGATATTTTCGTTCAATACGCCGGTATATATGAGTAAAAATCATGGGTTAGTATGTTCAAAAAAATCATTAAAAAATCAAATTTTGCTTTTGGTAAAACCAGAGTAGCAAATGATGTAAACGCATTCAAAGAATTTGAAACACAAAAGATAGGTAAATGTGAATAAAATGAATTACAAATGTCGTAATTGTAGTTTCAAATGGAGTGGATATTCTGATACTTTTGAAAAAGTCATTATTCATGAAAGAACTCATACAAAAGGAGATTTGGATTAGTATGGTAATTTGCACTAAATGCTCTGATACATATCATGAACAATGTATGGGTAAAGCTGGAATGTTTGACTGTACTTGTGTCTGTTTAAAGAAATAATTTCTGTTTTAAAAAATGGTTTTTCTGAGTTTTACTGACATTAATTTGGTAAATATGTGCCAACGTATTTTCTAAACCAATTATTACGTTTCTAGTCTGTGGCTTCTTGAGATCTGGCTTCTTCAAGATATGCTCTTCGCTCTTCATTAATTTTTTCTTGATCTATGACTAAATCATCATCCACAATCACTATTCCACTATCTCCGCTAGGCTCATCTTTGATTTTTTTACTTTTTGTTTTCTTTGCTTTAGTGGTTGTTTTCTTTGCTTTAGTGGTTGTTTTCTTTGCTTTTGCAGTTGTTTTCTTTACCACTTTTTTTTCAGCCATTAATATCGAAAATCTTGCGATTGAGTAGCTTTTAAAGATTTTGTAGTTTTTTCTTCTATTTTAGGTCAATCTTCTTCAGTATCTATCTCAATTGAGTCATTTGTGATCTCTGTAATCTCGTCTAATACGATCTTTTTTACTTGATCTGGAGTCCCAATTTGATTCGAAACCATGTAGTTTAATTCATCTAAAATTGCATATTGGACTCGTGCCCGCAATACCTCAATTATTTCAGTTTCCACTGTTGGATGAAATTCACTTATCCATTGATTCAATTCTTCTTCTTTTATCATATTACCCAAATTTTTCTGTTAAATTTATTTTCTATGTTTTTGACTATTTTTCATATTTTTTGATTATTTTTAAAAATATTGAAAAAACAGTATGTATTAGTCAACACTTTACTTTTGAATTACTTTATTTTTGTTTGATTTCATTTTACTGTGTTGGGAGGTGAATAAGATAGCAAAATTAGCAGATTATCAAGTAGTTAGCAATTCAGCATCATTGGCAAAAATTGATGGTCAATCTTTTACAATTACTGAAATTGAAGATTCTCATTACACGCAAGGTGATGAAATCACTAAAGGTGTTAAATTAACCATGAAAGAATTTTTTTCAATTGATGGCAATCAAATGAATAAATTTCATACTACCCGTGTCGCTATTGTCAAGAAATTTTCTAATCAAAAACTTCGTGATGATATTAATTCTGGTAAAGAAACACTTCATGTAAAATGCATTATGGAGAAATCTAGCTCTGGCAAAAATTTCTACAATTTAGTAGATGCATAAAAAATTCGTTAAGGAAATAATTTCTTATTTCTTATTTTCTTTTTATTTCTATAAATTATCAAATGATATTTTATTATATTTTTTAAATTTTCTTCAACTGACAATTCTTCGTTTATAGAAATACTAAGAAAATCAAAATAATCCTTATCCTGTAATTTAATCTCAATTTTTCTCAATTCAGTACTTGAATTCTTATTTCTGTATCTTCATCTGCAATCATTTTTGCATGATTTTCACACACTCTCATGATCTCTTTTGCAAAAGGGGTTTTGGATTTATTATAATGGGAATATAGTACTCGGAAATAGGATTCTGTGTTACATCCTAAAATATTACAAATCATAAGATCATAAACTATTCCATATTGAGCCTAAAAGAGCAGGTTATTCTATCATAATTGGAAATTTGCCTGGATGTAAAATGGTGCCGAGGGCATGATTTGAACAAGCGACAGCCCGGTCTTCAGCCGAGTGCTCTTCCAGGCTGAGCTACCTCGGCACTAAAAAAAATACTTTAGATGAGGCATTAAAGTTTGTCTTTTTATGGTTTCCAAATAATATCTTCAATACCGTTTCGTTTATTGATTAAACGACCCATTACAAACATTAGATCTGATAATCTGTTGAGATATTTGATACAATTAGAATTAATTTCATCTTTATCACTCAATTGAACTACCAGAGTTTCTGCTCTACGAACAATGGTTCTTACTTGATGAATTTGAGCAGCGGCAACATTTCCTCCAGGTAAAATAAAATTTGTGATTGGCGGTAATTCCAATTCAAATTTATCAATAATCTTTTCTAATTTTTCAACCATGTCTAATGAAATCCTATTCTTCAAATCATTGAGATTTTGATTGGATAAATCTGAACCTAGTAAAAATAATTCATTTTGAATACTACTCAAAACATCACGTACATCATCATCCAATACATTGGTTAAAACAACTCCAATCATAGCATTAGCTTCATCCACTGTTCCATATGCAAGAATGCGTGGATGTGATTTTGCAATTCTAAAATCTCCTTGTAAACCTGTATTTCCATCATCCCCCGTTTTTGTATATATTTTCATAATTTTCTTAATTTATCTTAACTATTATGTGATTCGAAAATAAAATATGAAAATTCATTAGTAGAAACTGTTCTAAATAATACATCATGATTTTAGATTTTTTAAAAGATTCTGCAAATCTTAAGACAATATCTAGACAGGGGTGGATAGATAAATTATCGATAAAAAATCCTGAATCTGTGGCTGATCATAGTTACTCAATGGCAATAATGGCCATGATAATTTCAGATTTAGAAAATTATGATTCAGAAAAAATTCTAAAAATGACATTACTACATGATTTGGCAGAATCAAAAATTGGAGACATTACTCCTGAAGAAATGACTCCAGAAAATAAGATAAAAATTGAAAATAAGTCATTTAATGAAATAATTAACCAATTGCCGGAATCAATTAAATCACAATATCTTGAAATTTGGCAAGAATATCAAAACAATAGTTCAAAGGAATCCCTTTTTGTTCATCAAATAGACAAATTGGAAATGGCATTACAAGCAAAAATTTACCAAAAAAACGGTAAAACTATTGAAGATATAGAACCATTTTTAGAATCAGCTAAAGGAAGTATAACTGATAAAAAATTAAAAGAACTATTTACAAAGATTATTGAAGAAAAATAAATGTCTGAAACTGAAAAAGATGAATTAATTGATGCACAAAAGCAAGTTATTGGGATTTTATTTGAAGTGATTAAAAGACTACAAACCAATAATGATCTGGATGAGGAATATTTTCAAATCATTACAGATTCCACAAAAAATGAAAAACGAATTAAACAGATATTGGATGAAAGAAATGAAAATTCTAAAATTGTTGGTAGATTGTTAGAACAATTAGAAATTTAACCTGATTCAGAATAACCTACTGTTTTCATACCAAAACAGGGTTTGTTTCCTTTACTCCAACATTTACAAGAACATGAAACAGCTTTTCCTGTTTCCAAATTTTTAACAACTTGATGAAAAACTCCTTCTCTAATTTTGGATTCAATTGAGATTGTTTCATATCTATCTGAATCTTTATAGGAATTTTCCAATTTTATCAATTATGTATCCCATGCTTTGGTATTTGTTCTTTTGAATTTGCCCTTATCTCGTTTAGAATGTTTTACTTTATAATTAAGTAAAACAATACCTAAAATCAATCCAATGCCACTAATTATCAAAAGTGGAAATATGATATATTCAGGCAAAACATCCAAACCAAGTGCAATTATTCCAAGAATTATGGAACCAATAATTGATGATAAGCCTACTCGTCTATTATTCAATAAATCTATAATTCTTGTATGAACTTAAGCATATTGGCAAATTATAATTAAATACAAATTGTTAGTATTTGTGCTAATGGAAGAATTACAATTCTATATGGATATCTCGCCTAAATGGTGGGTTAATTCAAGTAAAGATGAATCTATAATCAAAAAATACATCTGTGAGCAATTTGAATACGATTTTTATCCAAGAATTATCAGTTTGGGTAGAAAACAAATTGATCTTGATGATGAAAATGATTACAAATATCAATTATTTGATAAAGTGAAATCAGGAGAATTTATCTATGAATTTTTACCTGAAGATGAAACCCTAAAAGAAAATTATATAATTTCAAATGGAAATGTGTCTATTAATCCCGATAAAAAATTGATTAATTCAAGAATTTTAATTAAAATCTAATTTCCACAACTACAATCATCATCAGTAATCATTCTTAGATGAGCTGTTTGCTGATGTTTGTCTTGTACATAACTTGATAAATTGGTAATTCGTACACGTGGTTCCTTTTCATTCCAACTTCCCTCATTTTCAAACCAAAATTCAATTTCATCCACATCATATCTTTCCCCATTTTTAACTAATTCTTTGAAGATTTTCTTAATTTCCACAACTTCCTCTTCAGTTAGTTTTGATTTGTTTTGTACAAAAGTTGTAATTTCATTTAGTTTGATTATGACGGGATTTGTTAGTGGCATCAACGATATGAGGCATGGATTCTATAACTATCTTTTGCGATGTTTTTATAACAATCAAATATTTTGATGAATATGCAGTATTTTCAAGCTCTAAAACTAGGCCAAAAACGTGTTGCAGAAGCTCGTGAATATCTCAATACTTTAACTGACGGTAAGGCAATGCCTGCTTTGGCACTTACTGATACAAAATCTAACGTATGGAAACCCGTGGGAGAAGAAAATCTATATGCATTTGTAGATGAATCTGCAGGTTTTATTTTGACTGATAATAGTGGATATATTCTTGCATTAGTTGATAGTACTGGGTCTTCAAAAACAATAGTTCAAGGAGTCACTAAATTACAAAAAGAAAATTTAGAGAAGGCTTTTGAAAAAGACAATATTAAAAAATTTGAAGGCAAAGTAATACTTCCAGTTTAAATTTATAACAACTATTTTTGTATCCCTTAAAGCCTGTGATTTTTAAGTATTTACATGACAAAGCCTGAACTTGAAAAAAAAATATTTTTACATTTAACAAAAGTTGATTTTTCCACATTGGATGAGATGAAAAATATTTTCAAATGCTCAGAGAATGATTTAATGGATATTATAAAAAATAATTCTAAAACAAATTCAGAACCATTAGGATTTATTATAAAAAATGATGAAACTAGTCCCACTCAATATTCAATTGAACCAACAAATTATCTGACAATTCATAATCAAGTTGAAAATTACTTGAAAGGAATTAACGGGATTTTGAGTTTATTTTATAGGAATTTATCCACTCAATCAAATTTATTAAAATCCGATTCAGATGAGATATTAAATCTAAACAACAAAGGAAAAACCATTTTTGACAACATCAGTTTAATTTTAGATAGAATTCAACAGCTCTCCTTTCTCATTACATACTACAAATCAATGGATAAAATTCCCAAAGATATGATTTCTAAAGCTGATGAGGATCATGAAAAATGTCTCAACATGTATTCAAAAATAATTAAAAAATTAAAAAGTATTCTAATGAAAGAAAAAATTAATCAAGAAATAATAGAACTGTATTTGTTTAAACATCAATTTGTTGTAAACCATCTAGTATTATGACTATTAGTGTAAGATTATCTGAAAAATTAGAAGAATCACTTCGTAAGGATGCAAAATTAGAGGGAAAGAATATCTCAGAAATTGTTAATCAGGCATTAGAAAAGTATCAAAACGAATACAAGTATTTTGATTCAATTAATGCACATCATCTTGATCCTCTATTACTTGATGCATTTTTTTCATTAGTTGATACTGATGAAAAAGCAGATTTGATTTCAACAGCAGGTGCAGTTATGATAGACAAATTTTACACATATTTTTCAGAGGGTAATAATTCATTTGAACAAAAATTGAAATTAGTGATAAAATTTGTATCTCAAAATGGAGTGAAATTCCAACAAAGTAAAAATGAGTTAGGAATTACTTTGTCAGCAGTACATCAACATGATGAAATATTTTCAGAATTGCTAATTCGATTATTTAAAAAATTATTTATTAAAAGTTCAATTATCGACACAGTAGAAAAGAAAAAAGGCTCGTTTAGCATAATCATAAAAAATAACTAAATATTTTGTATTTTTTTAAAAGCAAACTGTCAACGATCTAACTTGATTATTTTCGATGTGATTTTTTAACAATTATTTGATTTTTCTAATTCTAACTACAACTATTGCTGGAACTCCTAGATACATTGCCAAGTTTAGTGCAATTACTGAAATTCCAATGCTCAAAACTTCAGATTCTGACTCTGCATTTTCCATTAAAGACAATGAACTGATCATTGGAGTAATTGCAAGCTTTACTGCTTCTTTGAAGTATGGATTTTCACGCTCATAATCTGCAATTATTGGACTAAATGAGTAATAGACATCGTTGAATGTTCCCATGAATGCAGTTCCCGATTCTGTTTGTAACAATTGATTGTCTCTTAGTTCTCTGAGTTGCTGAACTTGTTGTGACATTTCAGAGCCATAAGTTGCAGTTGCAATTAGACAACCTCCGCCTTCTTCCACAGATGTTTCATTTGAAACCATTTCCATTGGAATTTCTCCTTCACTAGATGGGGTAACAGGTTCATCCATTGTAAATAATTCTTGTATACACATATCATATTCAGGTGCACAAACTTCTAGAGTCCAGGTTCCATAAACTAAATTATTTGTAAAATCAATTTTATTATCCACAATGTATGCAGGTTTTTTTGTATCTATATTTCCAGGATAATTTCCATCAGAATCATCTGGTTTTGTAGTTTTAAATGTAATTTCAGTGTATGCAGGTGCATCTCCAGTTACACGATACCTAGTATAATCGGCATCTTCATAAATTTCAAAACTGTTAATTGTTAATTGAGTTATTTCTTCCATGTCTTCTTCAACTGCATATACTTCATGTACTGTAATTGTTCCAATCATGGCAACAGCCATTATTGTAATAATGAATAGAATGTTCATTTTATTTTCTAAGAATTACTTGTATTTAGATGTCATTTTTGTGCCTAAATTGAAGAATTTAGGGATAATCCGACTTTATTTAAAAAATTTGACAACAAAACCTTTAGTTATCATGGAGAAATAGTATGAAAATGAGTAAATTTTCCCAAGAAATTGAAGTTAGTGGACATTTGATAGATTCTTCTATTCTAACAAAGATTTTTGATAAAATCATGGATTTGAAAGGAGAATTTAATGTTGAAGAAATTGATATTGGGACAAAGAAAAAAGATCACTCTTATGCAAGATTAACAATTACTGGAAACAACCAAGGACATCTAGATGAGATTCTAAAAACAGTATATCGTGAAGGAGCAGTATCAAAAATTCAGAAAGAAATTCAATTAAAAAAATCATCAAAAGATTTTGTAATGCCTGATAATTTTTACAGTACTACAAATAATCATACTCAAGTTTTTCTCAAAGGAAAATGGATTTCAGTTGAAAATATGATGATGGACAAATGTATTGTTGTAAAAGGAAACAAGGCATTTTGTGTTCCAGTTAGAGATGTAAAAAAAGGTGATCAAATTATTGTTGGTGAGTCAGGAATCAAAATTACACCACCTGAACGTCCAAGAGAAGGGGTTAATGTCTTTGAATTTATGGGAAGTGCAAGTTCTAGTGAGAGACCAACCCAACACATTGCAAAACAAGTAGCTGATGATATTTACAATACAAAAAAGAATGGTGGAAAAATCGTTATTGTTGGTGGTCCAGCAATTGTACACACTGGTGCGGATGATTCAGTTTCAGAATTAATCAGATCAGGTTACATTGATGGGGTTTTGGCAGGAAATGCACTAGCTGTACACGACATTGAGTATGCAACACTTGGAACATCATTAGGAATGAATGTCAAAGATGCCACATTAGCATACCATGGTCATAGAAATCATATGGATACTATCAATGCCGTCTTTAAGGCAGGTTCAATTGCTAAGATGGTTAAGAGTAAAAAATTAACTAAAGGAATTATGTATGAATGCGTAAAAAATAATGTTCCATTTGTATTGGCTGGTTCAATTCGTGATGATGGACCATTACCTGATGTGATTACTGATGTTGCAGAAGCTCAAAGACAATACAAGAAAGTTCTCAAAGATGTCGATATGGTAATCATGATTTCTACAATGTTGCACTCTATTGCAACTGGAAATATGCTACCTGCAAGTGTAAAGGTAATTGTTGTGGATATTAGTCAGCCAACAGTTACCAAACTAATGGATAGAGGTACATGGCAAGCATTGGGAATTGTATCTGATGTGGGTGCTTTTTTGCCAATGGTTGCTCAACAAATCAAAAAAAGATCTAAATAATTTTTTTAATTATTAATTTGGTATTCTTACATTATTTTTTAACATCATCAATTCATCTACTGCATCTCTTTTGAGGGTCTCAAAGAACTTTTCAAGCATTGTCAATCCTGCAACAATTTTAGGTGCATTGTTTTGGACAAATTCAGTTCTTTCAGAATGTGTTTTTGGAGTTTGTTGTTGATATGCATCAAAAACTTTAGTACCATCATAATCTACATATGCAATCCTTGCACTAAAGTCAGTTCGTTCTAAAACTAGACTGTCTCCCCCTACTATTGCAGTATGATATGGATGAACAATTAATGCTTCAGACAATTTTTGTGATGTAGTAATGTTTGCTTTTTGTAGTTCTGGGGCGTATGCATTAAAATCAGCTAAAAGATAAAACGTTGCCTCAGGTTTTGTAGCTTTAATCCCATCAATAGCAGTTAATGTATTGTAAGTGTATTCGCCCATAATTTTATGAATATTTCTTGTAACTTTGAAATACTCATCCATTTCATGACTTATTTCAAAACCTGCAACTGCGGCATGTTGGATTGGAGTAGATACTGCTGTGTATTCAGTTGCAAGTATCTTTTTGAATTGAGCTTTAAGATCAACGGCGTGTTGAGGAAATATCACATATCCTAATCTGTATCCTCCCGCAGCATGGGATTTTGATAGTCCGTTTGTCACAAAAGTTCCTTCAGGATAGATTTTTCCCATACTAACAAATTTTGAAAAATCGTATGTAGTTTGAGCATAGATTTCATCAGAAATTACTGTGATGTTTAATTCTCTACAAACATCTGCAATCTCTTCTAATTCTAATCTGTTGTAAAGCATTCCAGTTGGATTGTGAGGATTATTCAAAATTAGAATTTTTTGCCTATCTTGTAATCTAAGTGCTAAACGTTTTAGATCATTTGGAGCAATTTTTCCATTTGCCCTAGAGGGAAGCATGTGAAAATTTTTCTTCAGAAATCTAATTTGAGGTAAATAACCTAACCATGCAGGAGTTGGTAAAATTACGGTTCCATGTAAAATTTCCAAAAGATTGAAAATTAGCTCTTTGGTTCCTGGTCCCACATAGATACGCTCAGGTGCAACATCTATTCGAAAATAGTGTTTATTGTATTTTGAAATTGCATTTCGTAATTGAGGTATGCCTGAAACTGCTGCATATTCACCCTTGTTTACATTTTTGATTAATGCTTCTTGAATTAATCTAGGCACAGGAAATGGAGATTGTCCAAAAGCAAATCCATAAAATCCAAATTGACATTCAGGATGAGTGCAATCTGAATGAAATTCTTGTAAAAATGTATTTAGTTTTAAATTCTCAGGCATCTCAATGTCTTCAACTTGTTGATCAACTATGAATCTCAATATTTCAAATTATGAAATTTTAATTATTATTCCAAAGTTAAAAAGAAGATATCAAAGAGGTTGATTTTCTAAACCCCTATTCTGTATTTTATGAATATATTTTACAATAATGATGTGTATTTACAATTAATTACACATATTTTTACAAATGATAACTAGGACGCTTGAGAGTTTCACTTTCTTTCAAAGATAATTCCTTTTTTTCAACAAATGTTAACTGCTTTTGATTATTGATGGAATCAACTTTCTTTTGAAAATCTGAAACAATCTTTTCATTGGTTGTTGATGAAATCATCGTATAGTTATAGTGAATAAAAGATATAAGATTTTTCTATTTTAATTGATTTTTTGAATTTCATTTAAAATGTGAGGATTCTCTAATGATGATAAATCTCCCAATGGCTTTCCCAAAATCTTTGATTTCAATAATCTACGCATTATTTTTCCTGTACGTGTTTTAGGAAGATCAGTTAACTGAATAATAAATCGAGGTTTTGCAATTTTACCAATCTTTTTAGAAATATGTTCTGTAATTTCATTTTCTAAATTTGTATCGTCCTTATTTTCAGCTACAAAAAATACTACAATTGCCTCCCCTGTGATGTCATCAGGTATTGCAATAGATGCTGCATCAGATATTTTTTTATGAGAAATTACAGTATGTTCTATTTCTGCAGTACTCATCCTATGACCTGATACATTGATCACATCATCAGTTCTACCTTGCATATACCACAAATTATCCTCATCTTTTAGTACATAATCTCCATGAAACCAGATATTTTCAAATTTTGACCAGTATGTCTCAATGTATCTCTGATCATCATTTAACAGACCTCTGGTCATTCCAGGCCAAGGAGATTTGATAACCAAATACCCGTTTTTTTCTGTAACTGATTCTCCAT
>JGI20155J14468_10000203_pt1 | contig 50141 bp, 55 predicted proteins | sample COG_05_FD_14468 | JGI IMG/M metagenome (IMG submission 14468) | reverse complement strand
TCATAATAAATGTTATATTTATCAATAAAATATAATAAATGATCACAAGTATATAATTTATCAAAAAACATATGATCACAAAATGATCACAAGTAGTATTTAATGAGAACGATATGATCAAAAATAAATAGAGGTATAAAATGCCATAATTTTAATAATTAGTTTTATGAATAGAGTTCAATAAAAATGTTAAAAATAAAAATTAAAAATTAGAAATTATAAAATTAAAAATTATAAAATGAAAAATAAAATAATAAATTAAAAAATGAAAATTAGAAATTATAAATTCAAATTAGAAATTATAAAATGAAAAATAAAATAATAAATTAGAAAATAAAATGTTAAATTAGAAAATAAAATGTTAAAAATTATATTTATGGTATTTATTACATTTTATTTTACAATTTAATCCAAATTTGCAATATTCTTGAATTCTAATTTTTTTGTAATAATTAATTATATTAATATCATGTGAACATTTACAATAATTATCAATAAAAATACAAGGATAATCATTAATAAGGAACCAACATGGAATAACTTTATTATATTTATTTTGTGTAAATGTATTATTATTTTCAAATAATCTTTTCATAATATATTAATATAAATAATTATTATTTTTTTATGTAAAATTGAAAAAAGGTTCATCACCTTTACATTTAATTTCTTTAATTTTAATTTTATAACATTCATTATCATGATCTTTATATGTTTGGTTACTAAATGGTGTAGGTGTTTTAATAATTTTCTGTTTATACATAGTAGTAATATATATATATATAATACCGATAATGAAAGAAATAAAAAAAGGAATAAAGTGAAATTGAAAATTAGTTTTAATAGTCATTTTAATTAAAAGTTATTATTTAATTTTGATACATCTACCAGTTCTTTTATTACATATTTTACCTTCTTCTTTACAATTTCTTTTACATTCTTTATCAGGTAAATCTGTATCAGGTAAATCTTTATTAGGTAAATCTTTACGAGTTAAATCTTTTTTAGGTAAATCTGTATCAGGTAAATCTTTATGAGTTAAATCTTTTTTAGGTAAATTTTGTTTAGGTAAATTTAGTTTAGGTAAATTTTGTTTAGGTAAATTTTGTTTAGGTAAATTTTGTTTAGATAAATCTTTAAATTGATTATTGTCATGTGTAATAAAAGTAGGGTATTTAAAATGTGTATAAATATGATGATTATCAGGTTTAACAGGGTATTGATTTTTGAATAAATTAACTTTATCAATAATAGAAGAATTGTTATATTGTTCTAAATATATATTATAATCATCATAAAATTTGTTACGTTTAGATGAAATATCTTGTATATATATATTAGTTAAATCAATATTAGTATCATCAATATGTTTATTTTGTAGATATTTAGCTTTACATTCTTTAATAAATTGATTTTTAGTTTTATTAAATATAAATGTCATTTTATATTATATTTCAGTTATTTTTTCAAAAGAACTTTTAAATTGGTTAATAATAAATTCTGAACCATTCATTTTTTGTTCATAAATATTAAGTGGTATATATTTTTTAATAATTTTTTTAGATTTTTCATTATTAAGTTTTTGTTGATAATATCCTTGTATAATAATTATAATTCCGATAAAAAGTAATGTAAGAATTAATGATTTCATTTTATATTATTATAAATATAATTAATCAATTTGAGTAACATCTATAGTTTCAACATTATCAGTTTTAATATCAATTTTATTATCATCTTTATTATCAATATCATATAAATCTAAACCAACCATAACAACATTAATAACTTTTTTAGAGAATTCAACAGGTTTAATAATAGAATAACCAGAATATAATAAAGAACTATTAATAATAAGATCTAAAAGGTCTCTATAAGATTTAAATTCATCAGTATCATTAATATTTTTAATTTTTTGTATAATAAGGTGATCAGGATTAAGTTCAAGAATTCGTTTATTTAACATATAATTGGTAGATGAATCATTTTGTGCAAGTGTTTGTGCTTTAATAATTTTTTCCATATTAGCAGTAAAACCATAGTCTGGTGATGTAACAATACAAGGTAATCCATCAATTTTATCAGAAATTTTAGCATCAATAAATTCATTACTATAATTTTTTTTTATAAAATCGCATAAAATTTTATATTCATCTTGTTTATTTTTGAGTAAATCTTTATGATCTTGTGTAGTATTAGGTAGTTCAACATCACCTTTGGTGATACAAACTAATTTATAATCTTTATATTGTGAAAGTCTTTGGCACATATATTCATCAACAGTATCAGTCATATATAAAACATCTAATTTATTTTTTTTAAATCTATTAAGAAATGGTGATGTTTTTAATAATTCGATATCATCTCCTGAAATATAATAAATTTCTTTTTGAGTTTCAGTAAGATTAGTAATATAATCATCAAAAGAGATATATTTATTAGGACTATTAAGTGAAAAATATAATAAAAGATCAGCAACTCTTTCTCTATCGGTAGATTCTTCATAAACTCCTAATTTAATATTTTTTTGGTAAGTATTATAAATTTTGGTATATAATTCAATATTTTGCATAGAATTTTTGAGCATATCAATACTTTTTTTAGTAATACTTTTTTTGATAATCTGTATAATTTTATTTTCTTGTAACATTTCTCTGGATACGGTTAATGGTAGGTCATCAGTATCAATCATACCAGAAATAAAATGTAACCATTCTGGGCAAATAGTGCTACTATTATCACTAACAAAAATTTTTCTAACATAAATTTTAATATTATTTTGTTTAACTCCTCTTTCAAAGATATTACTTTTAGTTTTTTTAGGTAAAAATAAAACTCCTTTATATTCAAATTGTCCTTCACCTTTGATATGTTTATAACAATAAGGATCATCAATATCATTACATAATGATTTATAAAATTTATTATATTCTTCGGTAGTAATTTCCGAAGAATTTCTTAACCAAATAGGTTTATTTTCATTAACAACTTGATATTCATTAATATATTCAGTAATTTTTTTCATTTTTTTTTCTTTAATATTTGCAGGTTTATCATCAACATCTTCAATAATAACATCATCATCAGTATTAACTTTAAATAAGTCATCTAAATTATTATCATCAGTTTTAATATCTTTTTCAGTTTTAATATTTTTTTCAGTTTTAGTATCAGTATCTACATCTACATTTTCATTTTCATCTTCAATTTCTTTAGTAATTTCTTTTTTAATTAAAATTTCGATAGGATGAGTAATATATTGTGAATGTTCTTTAATAATATTTTTAAGTTTAGTAGTATCAGTATAAGTATTAATTAAATCTTCTTTTAATAAAAGTTGTATAATAGTGCCTTGTTTAAAATCAATATCATCATTAATAGTAAAATTGTTAAGTTTTTCGATAATATAATTATTAGTAGCATCAGATTCCCATTTCCAAATTTCATTATTTTTGTTAGAAATGATAGTAACTTTATCAGCTACTAAAAAAGCGGAATAGAATCCAACTCCAAATTTACCAATAAGATTAGTATCTTTAGCTTTTTCCATAAAAGCTTTAGTACCTGAATTGGCAATAGTGCCAATATTTTTAATTAAATCATCTTTATTCATAGCATCACCAGTATCAATAATTAAAAGTTGTTTATTATTTTTATCTGGGATAATAGTAATTTTATTTTGAATTTTATTATCAATTTTGTTAGTAATAGAGTTATAATTATATCTATCAATACTATCACTGGCATTAGAAAGTAATTCTCTTAAAAATATGTCTTTATTAGAATAAAAATTATTAATAATTAAATTCAATAAAGAAGAAATATCTGTATCAAAAGTGTATTTTTGTGTTTCAGACATTTTTATAAAAATAAATAAATAATTCTTTATATATATTTAGTTTAAGAAACCCAAGTGCCTTGTCTTTGTTGAAGATTACCACATTTTTCTAAAAATTTCTTACGATTAATATAATTGCGTGTATCTTCGCCTCCTCTAATCCATTTAGGAACGATATGTTCATGATTTTGAACTTTAGAAACACAATCTAACATAGGAATCATTTGATAAGTTTGTTTTTCCATAATATTTTGATTACATGTATTTGAAATATGTGTGCTATCAGTTCCTGATAATAATTCTAATTCATTATTAGGATCTCCAATACCAGGTCTTAAATTAGGACAGGCTTGAAACATTCGTTCATATAATTGAATATTACATTTATCTTTAGTCATTTGTTGTTTATTATTTCTAAAAACCGATTCTTTATCAATTAAGCAATTATCCGGATGATTAGCAACATTGGGATGAGGAGAACCTCTTAAGTTAACATGGTCTAAATAAAATTCAGGTATTCTAATATTAGGATCATTACATTGTATAAAATTTCTATTATAGTGTGTATAATCATCAATTAATTTATTAGAAATATCTTTAGATTCTTTATGACATGTATCATTATATAAATCACAATATTTGTTATACATTATTTTATTTTAAATAATATAATAAAAAAAAATATAATTTAGTTTTAGATACTGGTTCTTTTAGTAGTTTGAATTGTATATATTCCCATACCTCCTCCTCCAACAATATCAAGATCAGTTCTGTCTAAATTTAAATTTTGAATACATCTAATTTGATTGCCTTCTTTACAAGATTTTTTATTATTATTTGTATTATATAGCCATTGTGCAAATGTGTTTTGATCATTAGGTATAGTTTTTCCAGGTATAGTATAAAATTGTCTAATAGATAATCCTCTATCATATAAGTCATTAGAATCTCTAAAAATATTTTTATAAAACTGTTGGTTTATAATATCATTATTTAATTCACATGGTGGTAAATGATTAGGATATAATATATTTGGATTCATAAAAGGATTATTAATAGAAGTATATATACATTTATTATTAAATTTTTCTTTAATATTTTGAATATATTGGTTATATATAATAATAGTAAAAAATCCAATAATAATAGATAATAAAATGTAAGATAAATCAAATTTATTGAATAAAACAAGTATAATACTAATAATAATAGACAATAAAAATATTAAATTAAGTTTATTAATAAAATCTAATTCATATGTGTGATTATTGAATAAATTAATTAACATTTGAGGATTTTCTAACCAGAAATTAGATATCATGTTTATTTATTTTTATCATCTAATTTCTTTTTTAATCTATTTTTAGTTTCCATTTTTTTTTGCATATTTTTCATTTTACCTTTATTTCCCCCCATATTATTATTTCCCATCATTGATGACATCATTTTCATAATGTTTCCAATATCAGGTTCATTTCCATTAGAATTATTTCCCCCTAATCCAGGTAATTTACCAGCCATTTTGATAGCATCATTTAATAAATTTTCTTGTTTAATATCACCATTTTTTAATTTACTGGCCATTTTTTGACTAACATCTGATATTAAATTACCAATACCATTATCAGGATTACCTAATGCACCTAAAATATCACCATCATTTTCAATAGAACTTTTAACTTTATCTAAATCAATTTCATTAACAATTTCTTTGGCTAATTTACCAATACTTGTATCTTCAATTTCTTCAATAGAAAATCCAGTAGAATTTTTGATATTTAATTTAGTAATTTTATTAATTAAATTTTTATGTCTTTCAGGTAAATTATCATCATTATCATTACCTCTAAGTTTTTCCATAATAATTTTAATTTCATTTTCATTTAATTGATCATCAATAAATAAAGAAAATATTAATAAAAATTGTGTTAATATTTCAATTTTTTTGATAATTTTATTAATTTGTTCTAATTGTATATCTTTAATTAAACATTTAGTGTTATTTTTTAGAATCCATTCATTAATATTTTCATTTAATTGTAATTCTTGAATTGAATTATTATCAAAATTTGATTTAAAATAGGTAATATATTCATGTGAATAATTATTAAAAGTATTATATTCTAATTTAATACTTTTAATAATATTTTTAGCATTAGTATCTTTAGAGTTTTTAGCATTTTTTTTAATAGTTTTTATAAATTTTAAAAAATATTGATTGAAGACATAAATATTGGAAGTCATATTAAAAGATATTGATATATTTTTATTTTGTATATCTACTTATTTCCTTTATATATTAAATATCTTTATTTCGCATTTCTTGAATTTCAGCAATACTTGGTAATTTTTTATGAGATTTATCTGTATCATCATTTGCTATAATTTCTTGATTATTAATAATAATTTTATCATTATCATTATTATTAATTTCTTCCCATATTGATATTGGTCCTATAACATTATTAATATTATCAATACTTTCAAAATTTTGTGAAATATCAGAAAAAAGTCCATTTGGTTCGTTTAAATTTTGATTATTAAGAATAGTATTATCATTATTATTATTATTATTATCATTATTATTATTATTATTATCATTATTATTATTTAATAAAATGCCTTTATTAGGTATAAATAGAAGATCTAAAATATTTTTACCAAAAATAAATCTATTTTCATTAATAATTAAAAGTGCAGGAACATGTTTAATTCTATGATCAATTTTATAATTATTAGATTTTAAATAATCAATGGATAATAATTTAATTTTTTTATCTTTATCATGTATTTTTAATGTTTGTAATAACATATTACAATGATTACATTGACTACTATAAAATAAAATCATTTTTAGTTAATAAATAAACAAATTAGTTTTAAATAAAAATGATTTAAATATTATATTTATATTAAAATAATAAATGTTTAAAAATTTAAAATTTAATAAAATATCAAATAAATTAGAATTTGAAATATCAAATATAGATATATCAATATTAAATGGATTAAGAAGAATATTAATATCAGATATACCAGTATTAGGATTTAAAACAGATGATAATTTAATAAATATAGAAGAAAATACAACAAGTTTAAATAATGAAATAATAAGTAATAGAATAGCTTTAATACCGATAAATATAAGTGAAAAATATAATGAAGAGTTTGATTCAATAAATAATAGTTTTGAAATAATATTAGATGTAAGTTGTGAAAATAAATTAGATTTAAAAAATATAACAACAAATGATTTAAAAATAAAAGTGGATGGAAATATAGTAAAAAATAATAAAGATTATTTTAATTATAATTCAATATCAAATGAACCAATATTAATTCATAGAATAAAAAATAATCAAATATTAAGATTAAATGCAAAAGCAACAAAAGATATAGGAAGAAATAATGCTTCATTTTGTATAGTATCTGGTATAGCAGTTTATAATAAAATAAATGAAAAAAGTAAAGAAACCGATATAATAAAAAAAGAACGTGATATTGTAGAAAATATTTATATTTTTAAATTTGAAATAATAAATAATACAATATCACATTTATATTTATTTAAAAAAGCAATAGAAATATTAATATTTAAATTAGATGAAATAAAATTAGAATTATCAAAAAATGATAGTACATTAATTAAAATAAATAATTATTTTGATTATATTAATACATTTGATATTAATATTAAAAATGAAAATGATACTATAGGATATGTAATTCAATCAAAAATATTTGATAAATATATTGTAAATAAAAAAAAATTTAAAGAATATGAATGTGAATTTGTAGGATATACAAAAAAGCATCCATTAGATAATACTTTAATATTAAGAATAACTTTAAAAAACTGTGATGATAAAAATATAATAAAAGCTTTTATTATAGAAGAATGTATTGATTTAATATATTCATTAAATAATATAATAAAAGAATGGATTAATTTTAATGAAATCAATAAATAAATAATATGGATTTAATTAAGGATTTAGAAATATATGATAGTATTGGTAGAACATTAGAAAAAAAAGATAAAGATCATGTAGAAAATATAAAAAAAAGTAAAGATTTAGATAATGAAGATTCTGAAAGTGAAGATTCTGAAAGTGAAGATTCTGAAAGTGAAGATAATGAAGATTTAGATAATGAAGATTTAGATAATGAAGATTTAGATAATGAAGATAATGAAGATTTAGATAATGAAGATTTAGAAATAAATGATAGTAGTAGTATTATATCAGATGATGGTGATTTAAATTTTATAGAAGATATAGAAGAAACTAAAAAAATAAATAAAATAGATATAATAAAAATTTTAAAAGAAGAAAATAATATAAATATATTTAATATAGATAGTTTACATTATTATTATGATGATTTATTTAGTTATAATAATGATACATTATATAATAATAATAAAATAAAAGATTTAGTAAATAAACATTTAAGTTTATTAAATGATGAAATAGAAAAAAACGAAGTATTTTATTTAAACAATGAAAAAGTAAAATATAAATTTATAAATGGAATAGATAAATTAAATTTATTAAATAATTTAAAATTAGAAAAAAATATAGAAATTTATAATAATATAATAAATGATATTACAAATAATATATTAATATATTCATCAACAAATAATAAAAATTTAAAAGATACAAATAATACATTAATAAACTTGTATAAAAGAGAATTTTATTTATCAGGATTAAAAATACCAGAAGATTGTATTTTAAATATAAAAAAACGATATATAAATGTAGAAAATGAAAGTTTAATATCAAAATTAGATAAAATAGAAGAAGAAAGGGATAAAGAAATAATATTTTTAGAAAATAATTTTAATCATATAAATGAGGTAATGATAAGAAATAATAAAGATTTTTTCAATATGAATATTGAAGAATATGATAAAATTCCAGAAATAAAAGAAAAAATAATAAAAAAAAAGAAAGAAATAATAGATTTAAAAGAGAATGAATGGATAATAAAGAAAGATAATATAATAGATAATATAGGAAATATAGATATTGAAATAAATAATGAAGAAATAGATAAATTAATAAATGAAATGGGTGAAATAAAAACAACTTTAGAGAATAATTTAAAAAATGGTTTATTATATGAAGAAGAAATATTATATAATAATAAAAAAATAAAATATTATAATTATAATAATTTAGAAAAAGATATAGAGAATGAAATTATAGATATAGATTTAGTAATAAAAAATATAAATGATTATTTAAAATTAAAATCAATAATTCATTCAATTTTATATTTGAATGATTTAAAAAAATATAATAAAGATAATATAAATATAGAAGAATATAAACATAAATTAAAAATAATAGAACAATTTGATAATATATTATTAGAAAAGTTAGTAATAGATAAAGAAATATTAGAAATAATAGAAAGTGAAGAAAATAATGAAGATATAGATTTAAATAATGAAATCTATGATATAGATATAGATATATCAGATGATAATAAAAATATAATAAATACAAATATAATATTATCAGAACCCGATATGGAATTAAAATATTCATATAATTATAGAAATAATATTGAATTATATAATAATATAAATAATATATTAAAAAAATATATATTTAATTTAATTGAATATTCTGGTTTAAATGTAGATATATCACAAATATTATTAAAAAGTATAAAAATATTACGTAATAATATGGATGAATTAGAGTTATTTAGTATATTTTTTATAAATTGGTATATATATATATATGAGGAAGAGTTAGAAGGTAATTTAGATGTAGTATTAAATTCCGAATGTATAAATTTATGGGAAAGAACAAAACCAATAGAATTTATTGATAAAGGTTATAATTATGATTCAAAATCAATAATGAGTTATATAATATGTTGTTTAAAAAATTTAGAATTAGATATAAATATAGATAAATTATTTGATAAAATATATCATATATATATAAATAATAATGAAATAAGTGATAAATTATTATATTTATTAGAATATTATAATAGTAAAATAAAAAATAAAACAAATGATGATATATATTTAAATATTTTAGTAAAATTAAAAAAAAGTTTAGAAAAAGATGATGTAAATGTAAAATCAAAATATACACAAGCATTATTATATTTACCATTAAAATTGAATAGAGTAAATAATTATATAATGGGTTGTTGTAAGCAATTATTAAATAAAAATTTTAGAGCATTTACAGATTTAGATAATAGTAAACAATTAAAATATATAAAAGATTATATGAAAAATTATAAAAAAATAAATAAAGATAAATGGAAATCAATAAAATATATAAAAAGTAATTTAAATATAGATGAAGATGAAAATAAAGATGAAAATAAAGATGAAAATAAAGATGATATAAATATTGAAGAAAAAGAAATAATAAATGATAAAATAAATATAATAACATATATAAATGAAAATTTTGAAAATTTTCCAATAGAAATGTTAAAATTTAAAAATGATAGTGAATTAAATAATATTGTAGAAAATAATATAAAAAATTATTTATCATATATAAGTATAAATAATAAAAAAAATAATGAAATATTTATAAATATAATAAAAGAAAAGTGTAAATTTGTTGATATATTAAAAAAATTAATACAAATATCTCTTCAAATTTCAAATAATTTTGGTGATAAAGCAAAAGAATATAATAATTATATAAATAAATTAGAAAATCAATGTTGTCAAGATAAAATATTTTATAATAAAAGACAAAATATATATAAAATATTAGGATCTTATTATATAACAGATATAAATTTTAATAATAATGAAATAGCCGATGAATTTTATAAAAGATGTTTAAATATTTTAAATAAAAATATACCAACTCGAATAGAGTTAAATGATTTAATAAATAAATTTAGGGAAGAAACAAAAATTAAAGCTATAAACAAACTTCAAAATAAAAATAAATATGAAAAAGATTTAGATAAAGAATTAAAAAAAATGGGTATAATTGATTATATACAAAATGATGAAAATATATTAAATAATGATGATATTAATAATGATAATTTTATTAATTATAAAGGAGATGATGAAAATTTTATAGATTTATATTAATAATTTATTTGTATATAGATTAAAATATTTCATAATATATTATAAAAAAAATCTTAATTGTTTTTTTTGAACAAATTTATTGTAAAAGTATGTATATAGATTTTTGTATATTTTAAAATATTTTGTCAAATATTTTTTGAATATTTATAAAATTACTATAAATATAGTGTTATTTTTTAATGTTCTATTAAATTTATACAGATGATTTAATATTATTCATAATATTAGGTGTAGATAAATTTAAAGTATTATTAATTAATTGTGCATTTAATTTTAAATTAATAGTTCCACTACTATTTAATTGTAATGGAATACTTTTCCCTTCAAAAGCTTTACTAACTTGATTCTTATGTTTTTCTGATATTGATTCAAATTCACATTGTTGAATTAAAACATCATATTTTTCAATAAAATTATTAATTTGTGTATTTTCAAATGATTGTGATCCTTCAATAGTATTAGCTAAAGTTCTAAATTGATTACTTAAGTTTTTAAATGTTTCAACTTTTTCGATAATTTTTAAATTACTTTGTATAGCTAATAATAAAACACTAAGTCCATTAACAATAACATTAGGAATTTTCATATTACCTTTATTATCATCAAATGAATTTAAAATACACATAGCACTACTAGTTAAAATTAAAGGCATTTGAAAACAAATTTTAATAAAATTCCAATAAGAAGTAGCTTTACTACATAATAAAGACATAGCTGAACATTTTTCTAATATAGCTGTAGCTCTTTCTAATTCATAAGTATTTACACTCATCTTTATTATTATAATATTTAAATAATTTAATCCAATTTAATTAATAAATCAATATTTGGATAATCATTTTCTTCAATTAAATTATCTTTTTCTTCATATAATAATTTATTATCATTATATTCTAAAGGATAAAATCCGATTTTATCTTCACCTACAATACCTTTAATTTCAATATTAATAACATATTGATCAATATTATCAATAAAAATAATAAAATTAATATGTTTACCATTTAATTTACCTTCTCTATATAATATTAGATCAATATCTAATAAATATTGATTTTCTAATTTATTAATTTTATATTTATTTAAAACATCATGAAGAATTTGAATATTATTATTATCAATTAAATTATTCTTATCAAAAAAATGATTATTATCAATTAATTTATTATTAATAAATTGATATGTTTTATTATATATACCAACAATATCATTATTAATCTCATAATTATAATCAAAATCTGATAAAAAATTATTATAATTAGGATTAAATATTTTTTTTAAAATTTGTAAATAGGTTTTATTATCATATTCAAAATAATATTTATTTTTATCAATATTTAAATCAATAGGAATACTATTAATTGTATGTCTATCTTTTAAAAGATTAGATTTATTAGATAAAGAAGTATTAATAATATCATGATCTAATAATTTATTAGATTTAGATTTATTATATAATGATATATCATTATCTGATATTATAAATCCTTCAATACATTCAGAAATAGTTATAATATATAATAAAATTAATATTATTATTGTTACTATTTTATATAATAACATCTTTTATTTCTATTATATTAAAATATAAAATTAGTATCATTTTTTAAACATTGAAAATTTTTATTTTTACAAAATGGTTTATTATATAATTTATCATTATATTTAGTATATGATAATCTTTTAACACCAACTGGAAATTCACAATATTTTTGATTACATTTACCTTCATTTGTAATTTTATTATAAAAAGGACATTCTTCATTAAATTCACAAGGTTTATCCCATATATTAAATTTTTTTTTTATATTACCTAAAGGATCAATTTTTAAATTACATAAATATTTATTTTTAATATTTAAATCTCCATAACAATGATATTTTGTATTTTGAATTTCAGGATCTTTATTAAATCTTGAAATAAAAAATTCATAATATGGTGATTTTTGATATAATGATATATCTTTATAATTATTAATATTATTATAATTATATTTAGATTTATTAAAAAAATATTTTAAAAAATTATTATTATAATTATTATCTAATATACATGTATTATTAAATGATTCATACACATTTATATCATTATAATCATAAAATTTATTATTATTATTATTATTATTATTATTATTATTATTATTATTTGTATTTTTATTTTCTAAAATAGGAATAGGAATATAATTATTATTATTATTTAAAATATATTTATTTTTATCTTGAAAATATTTATTAATATTAATATTTTTAATATTAATAGGTATAAATAACTTTAAACGTTTAATATCAATATTATAAAAAACATTAATAAATATTTTAAAATTATATAATGATTTTTGAAAAATATTATTATTATTATTAATACCAATAATAGCAAAATCAACTTTATTTAAATCAGGTAATTCTTTATTTAATTTAATAAGTTTTTTAGCTTTAATTCTATATCCCTGTTCTATTGCTTTAATAAATTGATAATCATATTCATTTGTATATCCTATAATTTTATTATTAATATTATGAGGACATGTTCTTAATAAATTTTTAGAAATATTTAAAAATATTATATAATTATTATTATTATAATTTTCAAAATTAATATTATTGTATAATAATGTAATTATTAATAATATAATAATTATTAAAAACAATTTATATATCATATTTATTAAAATAAAATGTTAAATAAAAATAATATGTTTAAAGGATTTTTAAGAATTTTGACTGTAATATTTTTATATATACTAATCATAGCTATTATATATTTAATAAAACCATCAATATTTTTTGATAATAACAAATTAAAAGATATAGGATTTATAAATGATAATAAATCAATAATATCTTTATATTATATATCACCAATTATTGTTATATTTATATATATAATTGTATTAGCAATATGGAAGAAATTATTTTAAATATATATAAAGAAAAATATATATCATTTAAATCAATAATATTAATAAATCATAATTATAACTTATCACATTTGAAAAAAGAATATAAATTTGTAATAATAGATAATGGTATTAATCTTATTAAAGATATATATGGTATAAGTAGAGTATCAATATTAGAAAATATATTTGAATATACAAATAAAAAAATAATAATAATAGATATATCAGCTTTAAATGATAAAGGATTTTGGAAAAATTTAGAAAAAATATTTAATGAAAATATAAAATCTATACCAATAATTATAGAAATTATTGATATAGATACAATACCAAATCAATTTTTAAAGAATTCAAATAATTTTTTAGATGATATTATTAAATTAGAATGGAAATTAAAAATAAATCGTAAAGTTATACATGAATATAGAGAATTTATTCTTAATTATTCTTATATGGAAGCTTTTTGTATTAAAAGTGATAATTTACAAAGAATAATTAATAAACAAAAAAGAAAATATCTATTATGATATAAAAGATATAGTATGGCAGATATAGAGCAAAAAGTTGTTCCAGAAAATAATAATAATTCAATAAAAACAAATACTGATTCAATAACAAATGTTATAGATAATTCAACAAAACCAGTAATAGATACTTTAAATAATACAAAAAATACTGTAAATGAAACTTTAAATTCTACATATAATAATGTAACAACATTTTTAAATGATCCAAATGTTTTTTATGGTTTAATTATAGTAATTATAGTAGCAATAATATGTGCTGCTCTTATGTATTATTTTATTGTTGAAAAAGTTTTTAATAAAAAAACTTTAGTTGTTGAAAAAACAAAATATCCAATAAAAGGACATGTAAGAACAGAAATACCTTTAGATAATGTACCTATAAGTGGAAATGGAAAACGTAGAACTTATGCATTTTGGATATATATAAATGATATGTCTAATATGAAAAATACATATAAAAATGTTTTTACAATTGGTGATAATAAAGGTAATTATACTGATAAATCTCCAGGTGTATTTTTAGATAAAAATAGTAATAAATTATGGATTAGATTTAGTTCATCTTCTGATTCAACACAACTTATTGATTTAAATTCATTAAACGCTACAGATGAAAATTTTTGGAAAAGATGTGTTAAAATAAATTATGTTCCATTACAAAGATGGGTTCATATTGCAGTTGTAGTATCTGATACTACATCTGGAGGACAAATAACTTGTTATGTTGATACAGAATTAGAAAGCACGTTTTCACATGATGATACAAATCCATATGATAATGATGGTATATCATTAGGTGTAAGTAATAAATTACAAATAAATAATTTAGATTTGGATAAAGGTGGTTATTTAGTATGTGGTGGTGATAGTAGTGTTGGAACAAATGAAGTAGGTTTTAATGGTTTATTAAGTAAAGTAACAATTGTTAATTATGATTTAAATAAAAAAGATATAACAAAATTCTATAATGAAGGACCAATTGATGGTTTATTAGCAAGTGTTGGATATGGTGTAAGAAATCCAGTCTATAAATTATAAATTATTAAAATATATATTTAAATTTATTTTTTATCTCTTTTAACAAATTAAATAGAGAGTATAATGTTATATACAGTAATACAAATTATTTTAGCAATTCTTTTATTAATAATAATGGCTATATTATCATATAGTTTATTTAATAAAGATGTGCATACAATCCTAAATAAATTAAGAAATCCAAAACAAATTAAAAAAAAAGAATTAATTTTAGATGGAACATTTACATTTAATGACAATTTTGCCGAATTTGATACAAAAGATAAATATAAGAATAATTATAAAGAAATATCTCCATCTATAAATCAAAATAGTGGTGTTGAATATGCTTATAATTTTTGGATATTTTTAGATAATAATGATTCTGGTGCTAATGAAAAAAATACAGTTCCATTATTTATTAAAGGATCAAAAAAACCAATAAGTTATACTACAACTTGGAAATGTAATGATATTAATGATACACCATCAACTTCATCAACTTATGTAGGTGATGTAGTAGATAATGATAGTGGAAAAGGATTTTTAGTAAAAAATCCATTAGCAAGAGTTAATTTAAAAAAAGGAAAAATAGATGCAATAGTATTTGAATTTAATAGTATTTCATTTCCAGATATAATACATGAAGATCCAGAAACAAAAAACTGTAGTGCTGAATCAAGAACAGACCGTGATAAAAATTTATTTGGTATATATGATTTAAGCAAAAGAAATGATTTATATACAAGTAGTGATTCTAAAATTAAAGGAAAATGGTCAATGATAACATTGGTAGTGAATGAAACAGATAATGAAAAAAATATTTTATTTAGAAATAAAGCAAAAGTAAAATTATATTTAAATGGATATGAATATTTAGAAAAATCCGGTGATATTTATGATTCAACAACAGCATTTAGACATAATATTTCAAATTTACATATAAATCCATTAATGTATAAAAGTACAGCTGTAGCAGATCCAGATATAATAATAGCAGATTTAGCATATTTTAATTATTCTTTATCAGATAATGAAATAGTAACTTTATATAATAGTGGTTTTAATAATAATCAAGCAATGATACCATCAGAAATGGATACAAAAAAGGGTATGAATGAAAAAGCCGGTTTAGATATAGGAAAAAGTTCATTGATAAAACAATATTAAAGAATAATATAATATATAAAATATAAATGTCTCAAACTCCATTAATTCAATTAGTAACAACAGGAATAAAAGATGAATATTTATCATTAAATCCGGATATAAGTTATTTTAAATATGTTTATAAAAGACATACAAGATTTGCAATTCATTCATTAAAAAATGAATTTAATACAAAACCATTATTATCATCAGAAGATCAAAAATGTATGATAAATATTCAAAGACATGGTGATTTATTGGCAGATATAAATTTAGTAATGACATTACCAGCAATAAGATCATATAAAAATGTTATAGGAAATGTTCCGGGTGATTTACGTTTTAGATGGATAGAAAATTTCGGAACATTACTTGTGAAAGAAGCAACAATATATATAGGTAGTTTAGGTGTACCAATAAATAAATTATATGGTGAATGGATATTAATTTGGAATGAATTAACATTAGATACGGGTAAAAAAGAAAAATATGATAAATTAACAGGAAATATTGAAAAAAATATAAATCCAAGAGTAGAAGAAACAACAATAAAATTAGGAAAACTAAATAAATTAAAATATGAATATTATAAATATGCTAATCCTAATGGTGATAGTCCATCAATAAATGAGAATAAGATATGTATTCCATTACCTTTTTATTTTTCAAAAGATTCAATGTTATATTTACCATTATGTGCATTACAATTAAATGAAATAAAAGTAGAAATAGAGATAGAAAATGTAGAAAAATTATATGAAGTATTTGATATAGAATATAAAAAATATATAAGTCCAATAAAATATAATGAAAGATATAGTAAAAATATAACTATAAAAGATTTTGTAGGAGAAAATGTAGATTTAAAAGCATATTTAGAAACAAAATATATATTTTTAGATGAAGTAGAAAGGAAAGCAATAATATTGAATAAAACGAATAATAATTTTTTGGTAGAGAGGGTATATAGAAAAGATGAAATAATATCATCAAAATCAATAAATATAAAATTAGATATAAATAATCCAGTAAAGGAGATAATATGGAAATTAAATAGAAGGGAACGAGATGAAAATGGTTTAAATTATTTGGACAATGATGATGAGGAAATAATGAAAACAGCAAAAATATTATGGCAAGGTGTAAATGAGAGGGTAGAAGAGAAAGATAATATATTTTATGGAAAGATTCAACCATATTATCATCATTCGGCGGTACCAAAAGAAGGAATATATTGTTATTCTTTTGCATTATTTCCAGAAAAGTGGAGACCATCAGGTTATTTTAATCCAAGTGGTAGGCATGAAATATCAACATCATTAAGTTTAGAATTAAATAGAACGGGTAATTATGATATATCAATATATGTAGTAATGTATAATATATTGGAAATAATTGGTGGTATAGGATCATTTAAATTTGCAATATAATAGTAAAATGGATGTGTTTAATTTGATAGTATATGTGTTAATAATATATTTATTTTATTTATTGATAAATACGATATCATCATTAAGGGATGAAGTAAAGGAGATGAAAGATAAATGTATAAATGGAGATGAGTCAGTAAGTTTGGAGAAGGATGAAACAAGAGATTTAAAAAAGGAGTTAAAGAATAATTATAATTATATAAGTAATTTATTTAAAAACATGTTATAAAAAAATGATAAGTACATATATTATTAATAATATATAATGCCAAGAAAAAAAATAGTAATTGATGAAAAAAAAGTAATTGAAAAAAAAGATACAATAGAAGAAAAATTACTTTATAATAAAGTAATAGAAGAAAATACAATAATAAAGTTACCATTAACAAACGAGTTGATAAATAATGAGATAAATGAAAAATATATAGAAAATAGTGTATATGATGATAAATATGAAACAACTCCAAAAGCGTATGATCCGAACGAGATATATTCAGAATTAAATCAAAGTAATAGTAATAGTAATAGTAATAGTAATAGTTTATGTTTATGGTGTAGGCATGGAATAAATGAATTTAGGTGTGGTTTGCCTTTAAGTTATAATAATAAAACAAAACATTATAATTTACATGGAAATTTTTGTTCATTTGAATGTGTATCAGCATATAATTTTTCAAAAAATTCAAAAAGTGATAAGGTATGGGAGATAAATATAATGATAAATAAGTTAGCAGAATTGAATGGATATAGTATTCCAATAAGACCAGCTCCCGATTATGAGTTATTAGATATATTTTTGGGTAATATGTCAATAGAAGAATTTAGAAATGCGCATAAAACATCAGAAAAATCATATACATTAAATATTCCGCCCCAAGCATATGTAAATTTGACAGTAGAAGTATTAAATACATCATATATAAAAAATAATAAAAATAAAAAGGTAGGTATAGAAAAAATGATTTAAAAAAATGATATAAAGATTATTATATTATAAAAATAATGATAAATAAATTATATTGTACAAATTATAGAATATCAACGATAACAAGTGGTGTTTATTTAAAAATTCCAAATATAGAAAAATTAAGTATAAATTTATCAATATTATTTAATAATATAAAAATATTGAATGAAAATAATAATTTTATATATACTCAACATATAGATTCAAATAATGATAAAATAGTGCGTGGTAATATACATAAAAAAAAGAGATCAAGTAATAAGGATAGATCATTTGATAATCAGATTTCATTTATTTATAAAATAGAAGATAATTATTATCCAAATATAAAAGTATTTCAAAATGGAAATTTGCATATAACAGGTTGTAGATGTTTGGATGATATAAATTATCCATTATTATCAATAATAAATGAAATAAAAAGTATATTTAATGAAAATAATGATTTGATAATAAATATATGTGATAATGATATAAATGAATTAAGTCATGATGATATAAAAATATTTATGATAAATACGGATTTTAAAGTATATATAAATGAAAAATTATCAGAAAAATTTTTAATAAAAAGGCGTTTATTACACGATATATTGATATCAAGTGATAATACAATAGCAAGATTTGATCCATCAACATATCCGGGTGTAAAGATAGAATATTGGTGGAGTAAGAATAAAGATATAGATAGAGAAAATGATGAAGATTTTTGTAAATCAAGAAGAAATTTAAAAAAAAAGATAAGTAATTATAATAAAAACAATGATAAAAAGATAACAATTGCAGTATTTGAAAGTGGAAGTGTATTAATAACAGGTGCAATAAGTTTAGAACAAGTAGATGAAGCTTATATTTACATATGTAAAATATTAGATGATAATAAAAATAAAATATATTTAGAACAAGATTTTTGTATGAAAATAAAGTAATAAATTAACATTCAGGTTCTGTAGAATTGCCTAATCTTGTATATGAAGGGTTTTGATTTTTAGCATAAAAGTGTTTAATATATTCACTACTATTAGGATAAATATAAGAGGGTGTCCAATTATTTTTGATATTACCAACATATAAACCTAAACCTTTATCTGGTTGCATATTATAATTTAGATTATTAATAGTGTTATTACAGTTTAAAAAACTGAATTCTAAATTCATTTTTATTATTTAAAAATATATTATTTTTAAATATTAAATGTCAATATTAGACAAAATAGAGGAAATAAGAAAGAGAGTAAATAATGATGAATTAATAAATAATGATTATGATGATTTTAAGGAAAAATATCCTTTATTATTTGATTTAGCAATAAATAAATCAAAAAATTTTAATATATCTATATTAAAAAACATGTTAAAAATGAAAGAAAAAATAGAAAATGGTGAAGAAACTTTAAAAAGTTCATCTGAAAAGATAAGTATGAAATATTTTAAAGAGTTTCATCCAAAATTTAAAGATATATAAAAGAAAATTATAAATTATATTAATATAATAAAATGTTATTAAATGATATAATTAATTTAACTATTAAAGAAAAAAAAACAAATTCATTATCATGGTGTAATACATTATTAAGTATATTAAGAGAAAATCATTATTGGCCAGCTTTACAAATAAAAAAAATAAATAAATCTGATGAATTATTATTATTACATAATACTTATAGAAGAAAAGATATAGAAAGTTTTAAAGAATTATATGATGAATGTAGAAGTGTAATTTTAGATTTTTCAGATACACATGATAAAATAATATTATCAAAATCAAATAGTATTCCCGAACGTATATCAGATAAAGAATATTTAAAAAAAATAGAAAAAATAGATTATGGTGAAATAATATATGATTGTACAACAATATATGTATATTTTCATAAAAACATATGGTATTTTGGAACAACAACAGTACCAAATATAGATTATTCAAAATTTACACATCCAATAAAAAAGTATGGTATGATGTTTGATGAAATATTAATTGAAATTTTTAAAGAAAAAAAAGAAAATATAAGAAACAATTTAACAGATTTATTAAATAAAGAAAATATATATGAATTTGGAATATTACATTATGAAAATACTCATTATTTTGATTATAGTAATTTATATGGTAAAAATTATAAAAAGTTGATATTAATAAAGATAAAAGAGAAATATAGTAATAAGTTAATAAATAATGATAATTTAGATAAAAAATTAGATTTAATAATTCCGGAAAAAATAAATAATATATTAATAGAGTCTTATTTAAATAATAATAATATTTATGGATTATTGATAAATGATACTTATAAAGTATCAAATAAAAATATAATTTTTCATGAAGAAACTGATCATGGAAATCCAAATCCGTGGAGAAATATGTTATGGATTTATTTACAGAATAGAAATGATTTTCATATAGATGATTATATAAAAAATTATTTGAATAATTTGGAATATCCATTAGATAATAATGGAAATGTATTGGATCCAACATATATAATACATACTGTAATTTCAAATATTAAAGATATTTTATTTAATTTATATATTTCAACAACAACTTATTTTTCCCAATATAATAGATTTAAAATGTCAAAAGATATAGATAAAAAATTAGCACCAATATTACAATATCATTTAGCACAATTAAGATATAATCAAATAACAATATTTAAAGATAAAAAAGTAATATTAACAAATAAAGAAGTTTTTTATTATATATGTAATTGTAATACATTAAAAAATATAATAAATTTAATACATTTTTTTGCAAATAATAATGGATTTGATATTCCATCAAAAGCATCAATATGTTTTACAGTTTTAAATAATTTATTAGTTAATTAATCATTATTTTTATATATATCTTTATAAAATATTAAATATCTATTTAAAAAACTAAATTCTTTTAAAATTTCATCATTATTTAATGATGAAATAATATCTTTATTAAAAGTATTTAATGATGATATATTTTTAAATTTATTTTTAAAAATATTTTCAAATAATTTATCTTCTTTTAAATAAATATTATATTTTTTAAATTTATTAATTAAAACATCTGTATTAACTAAATATTCTTCTATTAATCTTCCAGTATTTTCTAAAAAAACTTCAATTTTTTTATTATAAATAATTTTATTATTATTGTTATATTTTTGAATAATAGCCCAAACAATAGAATTACTAATTTTATCTTTTCCAATTAATTTACCATTATTTTCTTTTAATTTATTTTCAACTTTTTTACTATCCATAAATGTGCATACAAATTCCCCTTTATTAATTAATAAAGTTGAAATATTTTTAATAAAAATATCTAATATTTCTTCATTTTCAAAAAAATAATGTATTGAAAACATACAAGTTATAACATCAAATTCATTTTTGTAATATTTATAATAATTATTATTATTGAATAATTCAATAATTTCTTTATCATCTCTTTTTCCAAATAAAAATTTAAGTATTTTTTTACTTTCAATATCAATACCATCAGAACATTCACCATTAATAATAGTTTTACCGCAATCTCCAGCAACAAAAATAGCATTAATTTTTTGATTATTTAGATAAGGTTTAGATATAGCATTTTTAATGTGTTTAATATATCTATTATATATACCATTATTAGGATTTTTAATATTATCTAATGATTTATCAATTCCTAAAATATTTTTATATCCAGATCTGACCCATCGTGACATATCAGAACCTTGTCCACATCCTAATTCTAATAAACTACCTTTTCTTTCTCTATCATTATATAAATTAAATTTTATTATATGATTATGAAAATAATTTAAATATTTTGATAATAGAATATTTGAATTTTTTTCAGTATATCTATTATAATATTTATCACTACTTGTAGATAAATTATTTTGTTTATTAATATCTTTATCTTTTAATATTCCAGATATTAATTCAGTTGTTATAGGATCATCAATTGATCTCCATACATTCATTGCAACATCATAATGATTAACTGTTTGTTGTTTATCACTATTTGGATTATTAAATTTTTTATTTTTATCATGTCTAACTCTTAAAGGTTTCCATTTTTTTTCTAATGATAAAGTTGGTGTTTTATTATCAAAATAAAATTCTATTATACTATTATTTACAATTTCTTCTTCTTCTTCAGTATAACATTTTCCATCTTTTCTAATTAATATATGTGATTTTTGAATAACTTCATCTATTATAAAATCTTTAATTTGATAATAATTTTTATTATCAATAGATTTTGATGTAATATTACGAATACCTTCATAAACACTTATATCATTAATTCCATAACTAATTTGTAAAATAAATTCTTTATATTCTTTTCCATCATATAATATTTTTTTATTATTAACTTCTTTAGCTAAAAAATCAATACTATTTTGTTCTGGAGGTTTCCATTTAAATACTTTTTCCCATCTTGGAAATTTACTAATTTTTATTGGTTTATTTACATGATTACTATATACAGGTATAAATAATGGAGTAAATATTAACCCATCAATATCATATTCATATATATTATTTGATAATATATCATTACATCTATTATAAATAGAATATGTTTCATCCGGTACTAATTGTTTTTTAACAATAATATCATGTGATATATTATTATTAATTTTATCTAAAAATTTATGCATATAACTATATCTATCTTCATTATCTTTTCCTTTTAATATTAATGGTAAATTAGTAACATCTTTATCATTAAAAAAATATACATCAAAAATAGCAAATAAATCTTTATCATGTAATCTATTTAATCTTTTTTCACAAACAATTAATTCTCCATCAAATATAGAATTTTTACATGTAGTTTTAATATTACAACCTCTAACTTGTTTGATATTATTAATTAAATAAACATCTGAATTTTCATCAATATACATTAAAAATCTTTCACCATCTGCTTTTTCAGTAACTGCATAATTTTCTAATATTGATACAATACCAAAATTATTTTCAGTAATTTCTAATAAATTACTTTTTTCTAATGTTGTTGGTTTAGGATTAATTAATATAATTTCTTTATTTTTATTTATTAATTTTAATGCATCAACATTGAATAATGATGATACAAATTTCATATATTTTTCTAATATAATTTGTTGTTTTTGTTTTTTAAATGGCATTATATTATTATCTAATATAAATATCATTTGTCTAATATAAAAATCTTTATCATCAGATTCATCTATATCTATTTCAAATTCATATTTATCATTTTTACTATTATTCAATAAATTAGTTTTATCATTACTTATATTTAATATTATTGATCTATATACTATATTTTTTTTTTCATCTTTATATTCATATATTTTTTTAATTTTATATTTATATATATCTTTTAAATTATCTAATTTAAAATCAATTATTTCTATTTCTTCAGTTTTTGTAACAATACATTTATAATCATATTCTTCATTTATTTCTTCAATATTTTCTTTAAAATTAAAATTTTTTATATTTTCTATATTATCATATTTTAAAAATTTTAATATATTTTTTTTTTCTTCAAGTTTATATATAGTTTTTTTATCTTCACTTATTAATTCTAATATATCATATGATATACTATGTTTAAATTTATTTTCTTTGAAAAAAATATGTGTTTTTTTAAAATAATTATAATTGAAATCATTTTCTTGAAATTTTAAAGTTATCATTTAATATTATATTATTTTATATTATTTAAATCATTTTTATTTGAAATATTTATAATTTATAATTTTCTATTTTTAAATTTTTTATATCATTATCAATTATATTATTTTTTCTATAAATAAAAGATATATCAAATATAAATGATATAAATTTACATAAAGATATATTCCATTTATTTGTTATTAAACCATTCTGTATTAAACTTATATCTTTTTTTGTAAATTTTTTATTAAATATAGAATTTGATAATTCTTTAAATATCATATTTTTAATAATATTATCATTATTACCAATTTTTATATTTTCTTTTATAAATTCAATTGGATTTAAATTTTCTTTTATAGGTTGAATTTCTTTTATAATTTGATTTTCTTTTATTGATTGAATTTCTTTTATAGGTTGAATTTCTTTTATAATTTGATTTTCTTTTATTGATTGAATTTCTTTTATAGGTTGAATTTCTTTTATAGGTTGAATTTCTTTTATAATTTGATTTTCTTTTATTGATTGAATTTCTTTTATAGGTTGAATTTCTTTTATAATTTGATTTTTTTTTATTGATTGATTATTAATATTATATAATGTAAAAAAACTATTAATTGGAAATGCAAAAGACATTAATTCAGAATTACTAATATTTTTTTTAAGTAAATCCATTTTAATATATATTAATATATATTCTTTTTATATAATTATATCATCATATTCTAATTCATTTTCTAAATTTTTTAATATTGTTATTTGATTTTTATACATTTTTTTTCTTAAAATATAAAATTTCATTGTTGATGTTATTTTATTTTTTATTATTACATTATTTAATAAATTTTCATTTTCTTTTTTATTAATTATTTCATTTGTATTTTTATTTTTTAAATTTATATCAATAAACAAATTATTTTTAAATTCTTCTACATTATTAATATTTTTTTTAGAATCTCTTGAAAATATAATATAATTATGTATTAATTCTATATCTAATTCATTTAATTTTGATAAATTTACAAATATTCCATTAGTATTTTTTGTATAATAACATTCATTTTCTTTTAAAATTTTATATATTTCTTTATATTCAATAATTGTTAAATTATTAATTTCATTAAGTATAGTTTTTATTTTATAATCCATATAATATATATATTATATTATATAATATAATATAATATATGTTTATATATCATCATCATCTTCTTCAAAATCATCTTTAGGTTCAACATTATCATCAATATCATCTTCTTCTTCTGGTTCTTCGTCTGGTTCTTCCTCTTCTTCAATTAATTCTTTATCTTTTTCATCATAATCTTTATTACTAAGTTTTTCATCTTCATCTTCAAGATCTAATAATGGATCATTTATTAAAATATCATTATTTAATATAATATCATCACTATTTTTTTGATTATCTACTAAAATATCATCTTTAATTTCTTCATTAAGTATTATATTTTGACTTGATACACTACCAATAATAGTTATATAACTTTCTTTATAATATATACGTTTACCACATGTTTTTATTATAATTTCATCATTTTCTTTTAAATTACTAATATCTATATCATGCATTATACCTGTTGTTATTTTAGGAATCATTATATCAATAATTTTTTCATTAGTATCTGGATCATTAATTATTCCTTTAAAACCTACATTATTAGATGCTATTATTTTACATTTTAATAAACTATCATTTGGTGGATTACATATATCCGCTATACAATTAGCATAATAATAATAAGAACTGTTAAAATGTTCATTTTTACTAATACCAGGAGATCTATTTATTATTTGAATACTATCTTTTTTAATTAAACCATATTTTGTACATTTACATTCATATTTATTTTTTATTTTATTTAAAATTATATTATCAATATCAGTTGATAATTCACTAATTAATATATTAACAAATGTATTAATTTTGATTTTTTTAAATAATATTTTATTCATATCCATATTATATTATATTATTTAATAGTAATAATTAAATTAATTAATCATTTTTTTATATGGAACTATTTTTAAATTATTATTTATATAATATAAATATGCTAAATATTGACATAATGATTCTTTATTCATTTTATCTTTAATTATACTTTTATCTATATTATTAATTATAGTTAAAATATCTGTTTTTGTTTTTGTATTACATACTGCTCCATTATTATTATTTATACTATTATTATGAATTTTAAAAATTATATTTTTAGGATTTTTAATATTATTTAAATTAAAAGAACCATAATTATTATTATTATTTATAACAATTTCTTTAAATTTAATTTTAATATCAACTTCATTATTTTCATTATCTTTAATTATATTATTTTGAAATAAATCAATATAATATAATTTATTATTTTTATCTATTATTAATTTTTGATCTTTAAATATTTTTATAATATTTTTATAATTATCTATATTATTTAATAATTCTTTCATTATAATATAAAAATTTGTTATATTAATATATAAATAAATTTTAAATAATAAATTAAATTCATTATCAATTTTATTTATACTTTTTAAATAATTAATAATTAAATTATTTTTTTCATTATTATTTTTTTCATGATTCAAATCTTTATTTTTTATAATTTCTCCTAAAATAATTTCTTTTATATTATTTTTTATATTATTTTTATTTACTTTATATAAACCATTATTACCCCAATATATATATTTTTTTGATATTATGTTATTAGGATAAATAGATTTTTTAATTGCTAAATCTAAATATCTATCATTATTAATATCTAATTTTAATTTTAAATCATCATAATGTATATAATTTGTATCAATCATTATATCTTTAATATTATTAATATATTTTTCAATTATTGTAATATTTTCTTCATTTATATTATCATGATTTTTTGTTGTATTTGTTAATAAACATTTATAAAAATTTTTATCACCATATTCAATTAATTGTTTTTCATTTTGAGAATTTATAATTTCAATTTTATCTAAATTTTTAAATAATTTCTTTGAATAAAAATTTAAATTTTTATTTAATAAACAATCAATTGCATTTATTTTTATAATATTTTCAATTTTATTCATTTCAAGTAATTTTTTATTAGCTATTTTTAAAGCATGTAAATCAACACTATTATTATTATTATTAAAATATCCACAATATATATATATAATTATATTTCTTTTATTTAATGGTAAATTAATATGACTACATCTTCTTATACCTCTACCTATAATTTGTTCAAATCTATTATAATGATACCATGGATCTAAAATATGAATTTCTCTTACATTTAAAAAACTTAAACCTTCACTTGCTTTTTTTGTTATTAATATAACTTTAATTTTATTACCATCAATATTTTCTTTACTATTAATTAAATTAATTTTTTTTTCAAAAGAACCGATATTATTAATATAATTATTTTCACTTGTTAAAATAGTATAATTAAAATTATTTTTATTTATATTATCATATGATAATAAATTATTATTTTTATTATCATCACCTGTATATCTATTATAACCCATATGTTCTAATGCTAATGCTAATGGTAAAATACCATAAGGAACTAATCTACTATAAATTATTATTATTCCATTTGATTTTTTTACATATTCACATATTTTTAATATTTTTGGTGCATAATATCCTAAATTATTATTATCTGGATATAATGTTGGTTTTTTTATATCTATATAATTATATTTATTATTTTCTTTATTAAATAAAGAATAAATATTATTATTTTCTTTTTTATTATTATAAACTATATTTGAAGGACCAAAATCTGCAAAACCTTTATAATTTGTTTTATCATCTTTATTATTAAAATATTCATGTTGTAATTTACTTAATTCTACTTTAATTATACCTTCTTTTGAATTTATCCAATCTTCATTTATTGCATCTTTTGATTTTAATCTTAATCCATAAATAAAAGGATTACTATTATTTATATAAGAAATATATTTTTGAGATACTTCTCCTATTTTTTCATAATTAATTTCTTTACTTTTTATTATATCTTTATTATCATTTAATAATAATAAATTTAAAATATCAATTATTTCATCAGGTTGATTATACATAGGAGTTCCTGTCATTAAAATTAATTTATTATTTTTTCCTTTTTTTATACTATCTAAAAAACTATTATATAAATCTTTTTTAAAATTTATATCTACATTTTCATCATCAATTTCATCTGGATTTCTTAAATTATGAGCTTCATCTACAATTATTGTTTTATTTTCAATTTTATGTGTTTTTGAAAATTTTATAAATTCATAATATGTCATTATTTTATATCTTTGATTAATAACCTTATCTGATGGTATTTTATAACTTAATAATTTATATAAATTTCCTGTACAATTATTTATATTTTTATTTACATCATATATAGTTTTTATAAAATTATTCTTTAAAGGTTTTGGTAAAATTACATAAATATTAGGTTCATTATAAAATTTATTTCCTATTAATATTGATTCTGCTATTAAAATAGCAGCACATGTTTTACCTGTTCCAACACTATAATATAATAATAAACTATTATATGGTGTTTTATTTGATATATATTTTGCTACAAAATATTGAAAATGAGCTTTTTCAAATTTATTTGTTGGACAAGCTTCTATTGATATATCATTAAAATCATCTATATTATTAATTTTTTTTATTTTTTTATATTTATTCAAATTAAATTCTTCTAAATTATTTAATTTTTCTCTAAAATTTTTATCATTAGTTGATGGATAATATATATAATCATTTAATATATTTTCTAATTTCTTAGAATTTGATAATGAACTTGATAATGATGATGAATTTGAAGTTGAAGTTGATGATGTATTTAATGATGAATTTGATGATGAATTTGAAGTTGATGATGATTTCGATGATGAATTTGATAATGAATTTGATGATGAAGTTGATAATGAAGTTGATGATGAAGTTGATAATGAACTTAATGATGAACTTGATTTATCACTTTTAACTCTATCATTTGATAAATCTCTATATTTTTCACATTCTTCTTTAATTTTATGATACATACTATGAGGACCATTACGTTTAATTGGTCTATCTGTAATTGGATTTTTATCTTGATTTTTAAACCATTTTAAACAATCTTCTTTTTTTAAATTTAATTTAGGAGGCATATTTAATAATTATTAAGATATATTCATTAATAATTAAAAATGATAATATAAAAAAAAAATGATAATTATAAAAATAGAAAATATAAATATGGAATCAATAAATTTTAATGAAAGTATATTAAAATATTATAATAATAAAACAAATAAAACAAATAAAACAAATATTATTAATGAATTTCAAGAAATTGAAAAACAATTAGAAGAATATTTTAAAAAAAGTAATTTATGTATAATAAAATTACATAAATGTGATAATTTAGATGATTTTATTAAATATAATATTAAATATAATAATAATAAAAAAACAATTATTATTAATTTACTACCATTAATGAAAGAAAAAATAGCAGAAATAATAATTAAATCAAAATATGAATCATTTCATACAAATATTTATATAGCATATAATGGTAAATATATATCATCAAAAGAAAAAAAAATAAATGAAAGTTTTTTAAATTTATGTAATGATATTTTAAAAACAGAAGAATATGAATGTAATATTTGTATGGAAACCCTTATAGATAATTCATTATTAGTTCAATGTTTAAAATGTAAATATACAGTTTGTAGTAAATGTAAATATAAAATGAAATTAAAATGTACAATTTGTAATAGATAAATTAATTTGATATATTTAAATGAATATTTTTAAAAATTTCAATTCTTTCACTATTATATTTATTTATATGTTTTAAAACTTGATTATATGTCATCCATTTAATAGCACGTATTTCTCTAATTTGTTGAATACATTTTTTATCAAATTTAGGATTTAAAACATTATTAATAAAATTTGCAATATAATATGTATGTTTATACAAAATATTATTTGTTCCAAAAAATATTTCAATATATGGTTTAGTATCTTTAATTAATATTTCATTACTATTAAATTGTGTTTCTTCAGTAAATTCTCTTAATGAACATTCAATATCTGTTTCATTTTGTTTTTTTCTACCTTTAGGGAAACCCCATTCTGGTTCATTAATATATTTAATATTATTATTTAATATATTTTTTAATATATTTTTTTTTAATAATATATCAAAATTATTTTTTGCTTCTAAATATTCTTTTGTATTTTTATTATTGGTTTGTAACCATATTTTTTCCCATATTTGATTAAAATTATTAGTATTTAATAAATTTTGTTCATCAATTGTCATAGATTCAATTAAAAATTTAATATTATTGATATCAGTAGGTTTATAATTACCTTTAATAAATTCCATAAAACTTAAACTATTTTTCCGTTGAATCATTAAATAATAAGAAATATTATTAATAATTTTATATACAACAATACCATAACTACTAATAGGATGAGGACATTCTCTATATATATGACCTATACTATTACAATTTTTACATATTATTACTGAATTTTGATTTTTTTTAAACATAATTAATATTTACATGTAAATATATATAATATAGTTTTTATATATTATTTATATATTAAAATATGGATCCAGAAAAATGGGGTTATCATGGTTGGAATTTTATACATAATATTGCTTTAGGTTATGATGAAACATTTAGTTATCAAAAAAAACAAAATTATATAAATTTTTTTGATGTAATATCAGATGTTATTCCTTGTGAAAAATGTTCAAAACATTATAAAGAATATATATCAAAAAATCGACCAAATATAAAAAATAAAGATTCTTTATTTAAATGGACAGTTGATATACATAATAATGTAAATAAAATATTAAATAAAGATCAAATATCATATAATAAAGCATATAATATTTGGTTAGATGAAAAAATAAATACAAAAAATACAATAAATAATAAAAATATATTAAATATATTTTTATTATTTATTTTAATATTATTAATAATATATAATATTAAAAATTTATATTATTATAAATAATTTTATAAACTTTGATATTCACCACCATTTACAAATCCTTCAATTTCTTCATCTTCAACAAATAATTCTTTTTTTTCTTTTTCTTTTTCTTTTTTTTTTGATTTATTATTAAATTGTTCTAATAAATAATTTCCTTGATTATTATTATATTGTTGATTATTATTATTATTATATTGTTGATTATTATTATTATATTGTTGATTATTATTATATTGTTTAGTATTATTAACATTTTCTTTAATTTCAACAGAATCATTTAATAAATCATTTGCAATTTTATTTGCTTCTTTTTCATCAACAACAATTTCTTTAGTTTGATTTGCAATAAAATTATAATTAACCATTGACATTATAGATGAAAATACTACTAATATACATATAATAATTATAATTATTGAAATAATCCAACCATAATACCAACAAAACGATTTTTCCATTGTTTTAGTTGAAATACATGTTAAATCAATTAAACCAAATAATATAGAAGGTAATGCAAATAATATAATAACTCCGATTAATCCGAATCTTTCAACTAAATTTAAATCAACTTCGTTTAATAATATAGATAATGCAATAGAAATAAATGCTATTATAATAGCAATAGCGGCAGTTTTTGATTGAGAACTCCCAACTAATAGTTGAGATATAGTTTGTAATATAGAAAACCCCATTGTTTTATTTTAAATTAATGTAAGAAAATATTTATATTTAAAGAAATATAATATATATAAATATATATAGTATTAATTTTATTTTTTTTATAAAATGGGTATTCCAAGTTATTATAAAAATTTGATTATTAAATATAATAATATTAAAACGGATATTAATGATATTAATATTGATAAATTATTTATTGATTATAATGGATTAATACATCCGATTGCACACATAACATTATGTGATAATTTATCAGAAGAAATATTTTATAATAAATTGTGGGAAAAAACATTAGAAATAATAGATAAAATAAAGGCAAAAAAAGTATATTTATTTGTAGATGGTGTAGCTCCATTAGCAAAAATAATGCAACAAAGAAAAAGAAGATATATGTCTGATAAAAAAAATTGGGATACTAATGCGATAACATCAGGAACTCCTTTTATGAATAAATTATTATTATTTTTAGAAGAAAAATGTATTGAAAGTAATATATATATAAATGGTTCAAATATAAATGGAGAAGGAGAACATAAAATATTATCATATATAAATGATAATAATTTAATTAATGATAAAATAGTTATTCATGGTTTAGATGCAGATTTAATATTATTATCATTATTATCAAAATGTAATAATATTTATTTAATGAGAGATAATAATAATGATTTAACTTATATTTCTATAAATAATTTAAAAAATAGTATATATTTAGAATGGAAAGATATATTAAATAAAAATTCGGATATTATAAAATCATATGTAGTTTTAATAACATTATTAGGAAATGATTTTTTACCAAATTTATTATTTATAAATTTATATAATGATGGAATTAATATTATAAAAAAAGTTTCATATAATATTAATATAATTGATAAAAATGATAAAAATAAGATAAATATTGAATCAATAAATATAATTTTAAAAAATTTGATAGAATATGAAAAAAATAAAATAAAAACAAATTTTAATATAAATTCAATAAATGATTGGAATAAAAATTATTATAATAAAATTAATGTAACAAATATAAATTTAGCATGTAAATTATATTTAGATGGTATATTTTGGACATATAATTATTATAATAAAAATATAAATTTAATAGATCATAGTTGGTATTATCCATTTAATGGTGTTCCAACAATTTTAGATTTATATAATTATTCAATTTTATATGAATATAAACCTATAAATGAATTAAATAATTTTATTAATCATAATGAACAATTATTAATTGTTATTCCAAAAAAAAGTATTGATGTTTTACCGAATAATATAAAAAAATTTATGATTGAAAATAAAAGTGGTTTAATTTATTTATTCCCTTCTACTTTTAAATATATAACTTTTTTAAAAGATAAAGAATGGCAGTATATTCCGGTATTACCATTAATTAATATAAATTATATAAAAAAAATATTAAGTCAAAATTCTATTAATTAAATCTTTTTTTGAACCATCTGTTGATAAATCATTATTTGTACAATATTCTTTTAATTGTTCAATATTCATTTTTGCTAAAGATGATTTTGTTGGTATTGAATTATTTTCAGATATTGAATTATTTTCAGGTATTGAATTATTTTCAGGTATTATTTCATCTACATTTTCAATTTCTTCTACTTGAATTTTATCATTATTATTTTCAAATACTTCAACAAAAACTTCTTCTAAATTTTTAAAATTATTGGTTGAATTTTTATTTTTATTAATAATATTATTAGTAAATATATTTTCTAATTTATTAAATGCAGTTTCTAATTGCAATATTTTTTTCCATAAAAATATTAGAGAAATGTAAATAATAATAAAAATAATAAAAAATAAAATTAAATCTAATCTATTAAAAATATTAGATAATGATATCATTTTATTTTATATGTTTAGATATAGTATTTTTAATTTTAATCGCACTTTGAATTAATTGAGGTGGAAACATTTCTCTTCCTAATAATTCTAATGCTATACATTGTTTAGATGATTTATTTAATAATTTATATGGAAATTTAAAATTATATAAATCATATTCAATTGCTTCCATTGATATATTTTTAAAATCTTGTTTATATTTTGTTTCTAAATCAACTAATAAATGATAATGAGTAGTAACAATTAATTTACAATTTTTATTATTTAAATTAATATATTCACATAATGCATATGCAGTAGATTGACCTTCAATTGGTGGTGTAGAATGCATCGGTTCATCCATTACAAATAAAATATTTTTATTTTTATATTCATTTGCTTTTAATAAAATATCTTTACAATATTTAATTTCTGTTTCAAAGAAAGATAATTTACCAACTTCATCATTAACTCTCATAAATGTATGTATAATATCATATGGTTTTAAAAACATTTTAGTTGCCATAGCTATACCAAAAGTTTGTGCTAATATAATATTAAAAACAATAGTTTTAACATATGTAGTTTTGCCAGCAGCATTTGGTCCTGTTATTATTAAATTTTTATTTAATTTACATGGATTTGAAATTTGTTCTTTATTTAATAATGGATTTTTCATTCCATATATTTTAGTTTCTTTATCATAATTAACTAAACAATAATCATTATTAATATATAATTTTTTAATTAAATTAGTTACATCTAATATATTAATACAATAAATTAAACGTTTTAATCTATATTTATAATTATTATTATCTAACCAAAAATTATATATATCCAATAAATCTCCATTTATTTCAAAATTATTATCATAATAACTATTATCTGTATAATTGATCCATATATTTTTATTAATTTTATTTAATAAATTATTTCCAGTTTTTATAAAATTTTTTATATTATTTATTTTAATTAACAAATCAGTTCTAAATTTATGTATTTTATAAGATGAATCAACAATTTGAAACAAACTATATATATATAAAAAACAATATATTAAAAATGAAATCCATTTAATTATTTTTGATTTTATATTAGTTCCACTATTAATATAAAATTTTAATATTTTCCAAATATATATAAAATAATCATTTAATTTTAAATTTATTTTTAACATATATTTTATATAATAATATGGTCCTAATAATATACTTATTGGTGATATTAATTGAAATAATGGTATTGAATATATTCTATATAAATGATATAATTCTATTGTTGGATTAACTAAATTTATTATATTATTATACCAATTATTTGGAAATAATATTTCCATATAATCATTTTCAATATTATTAGATTTACTATTTAAATTTAATACCCATTCTATATCTAATTCAAATTCTTTTAAATAATATAATTGATATGTAATATCATACATATTAATAACATTTTGTCTTGATTTTAAAATATTAATATCATTAATAGGAGTTTTTATTAAATTATTAATTATTTCTTTTGAAGAATTTAAAATAATATTAGAACTTATCCATTTATCTATATTTGTATCTTTATAAACGTCTGGGCTTACATCTATAATCATTATTTATATATAAAAATATAATACATTATTATATATATACGAATATTATGGATAATGTTATTTTTTTAAAAATTAATAATTATATATATTTATTTGAAAAACAACCATTTGAATCAGACGAAGATACATATGATAGATTATGGTGGATTATTAATAATAATAAATCTATAAATAATATTTCTCATATTTCAGATTCAATTAAATATATAAATGAAAAATATGGAATGTCTTATCTTATATAATAAATAAATAATGAATATAGAACTTCAGATAATTATATTTTTAATTATATTTACATTAATATTATTATTTTATAAAAATAATCAAACTATTAAAACAGTTCCTTTAAAACCTATTCTTAAAAAAGAAAATGAAAAAAAAATAGAACAAGATAAAAAAAATTTAAAAGATATTAGAAAATCACAACAATCTAATAATGTTACTTTTCAAAATAATAAAACACCTACACCCGAATTAATAAAAATGTATGAACCAGCAAGAGAAAATATACCTATTGATAAATTACCTTTTTGTCATAATGGTAGAACTCAATTTGAACAACTTAGATTTAATATATAATTTAAAATGTATGAACAATTATTACTTTAAAAATTATATAAATTTGTATATAAAAAAAAAATATATTATATAATTTATTAAAAATGCATTTAGGTGTTATATCTTTTTGTGATCGAGTTGCACATAATATTAAATCTGATGAAATTAAAAAATTAATTTTAGAAGATTTAGATAATAAATACAATATAAAAATTATACAAAAACATTTTTTTAAATTAACTGATGAAAGTATTAATCATATTATTGCTACACCACATGTTATTTCTATAAGAACTAATGGTAATCCATATTTTATGTATTTAACTAAATTTGATAATAAAGAAATTATATATTTTATTGATAAAAAAATACATCCTACATATCAATTACCAAGAATTATTATTAATAAAAGTAAATTTGATGAAACATTATTTGATGGAACTTTATTAGATGGTGAAATGGTGAGTGATAATAATAAAAATTGGACTTTTTTAATTTGTGATTTAATTTCATATAAAAGTGAATTTTTAATTAAATTATCTTTACCTGATAGAATAAATTTACTTTATAATATGTTAGAAAATGAATATGAAGAAGATATACCAATGAATATGTGTAATTATAAAGTAAAACCTTATTATAATTTATGTAATGATACTATTAATAATATTACTAATATTGATTTTCCTTTCACAATTAGAGGAATTTATTTTTGGGCATATAATCTTAAATATAAACCTAAATTACTTAATTTTGATGATAATCTTATACAAAAAGTTAATATTAAAACTAAAGAAAATATTGAATTTATTCAAAAAGATAATAATGTACAAATAAAAACACTTATAAAAACTCATAACCCTGATGTTTATAAAATTATTGAAGATGATACTTATGCATGTATTCAAAATATTAAAACAAGTCATTTAATAAGAAATGAATTTAAAAATTCTATTATTAATGAAACTATTAAATTTAAATGTATTTTTAATAATAAATTTAATAAATGGTTACCATTTGAAATTATTTAATTCTTTTACTATTTTAAATTATTTAATTCTTTTACTATTTTATTTAAAATTTTATTATTATTTTCTATATCAATATGTTTATTCCATTTATAATCTATATAAATTGAATTTTCTTTAATTATTAATGAAATTCTATTATTTAATTTATGTTCATGTAATATATATTCATTTTTATATGATATATTTATAATCGAAGGAAAAAAATATATTGGTAACTTTTTTTCATTTAAATAACTTATTAAATAATTATCTTTTTTATCATAATTTAATAATTCATATTTAAATAAACATTGATTATCATTTAATATTTCATATATATATTCTAAATTTTTATACCAATAACTTACAAATTTTCTTGAAATAAATTTATATTTTTTTTTTATTAATTCTATTTTATTATTATTAATAAAAGTTGATAATATATTTTCATCATTATTTTCTTTATTTAAAAAAATAATATTGATATTATTAACATTTTCATCTATATCTATATCTATATTAATCATTATTAATAATATATCAAATTATGTTTAAATAATTTTAATAATGTTTTAAAAAATAATTATAATTTATGTTTTAAGAAAATAATTTATTTCTTAACTTCTGTTACTAATTCGTGTTTTGGATTATGAAAATTTGATTCTCGAAAAGGTTTAATATGAGGATTTAATAATTTTTGCATATGAAAAAATGTAATTTCATCATCATCTGTTACCCTTAATAACTTTTTAATAACATTATCAGGTCTAATAATACGTCCATTTACTGGATCTTTCAAATTATTTGATGCCACATATGCATTAATATTTTTTGTTACTTCAGTTCTACTCATTAGAGTTCCATGCTCTATTTTTAAAAAATCACACATTTCATTTGAAATGTCTGTTGGTTTTGCAAACCCACTAGGACTTGCACGAGCCTTTTCTTTACGTTGGCGTTCTTTTTTTAATATCTTTTCTTTTTTATCATCTTCTTTTTGAACCAACTTAAATAAATTTTTTAAATCTTTAATTGATTTATCAAGACCTAAAATACCATCATATAATTCATAAAGTTTTGATTTTTCTTTTGGTTCTTCCACTTTTACTTCTTCTTCTTTATTTTTATCATCTTTTTTATCATTTTTTTTATCATCTTTTTTCTTTACTACTTTTTCACTTACCTTTTCACTTACTTTTTCACTTACCTTTTCACTTACTTTTTCACTTATTTTATCTGGAATTTTTTTTGATGGCATTTTCTTTTTAATACTATTAATTTTATTTATCTTTATATACTTTATTATTTAATTTATCTAAATAACTTATTAATACATTATATTCTTCTTTAGAAATATTTGAAATATTTTCTTTTTTCGGATTTATTAAATTTATTTTTATTATTAATTTTCCACCATTTAATCCTCTATTTTTTTTTATTATATTATTATCATTCATTTCATCAACTTTTATTCTTACATCATTACCATCTATATGACTAAATATATATTTAAAACCTTTATAATATTGATAATGATTAATTCCTATATTATATATTAAATCAACTTTACCATTATTTTTTATTATATGATCATAATTATTATCACTTTCTAATTTAAAATTTATCATTATATTCACTTTTATTCCATTTATATCTTTTTCTATTATTTGTTCCGGAAATTTATTACAATCTACACTCACATTTACTGTTAATCCATATATATTTACATTTTCTTCAAATTTTCTTTTATGAATTAAATCATAATATGATACTTTTACATTTGTTTTTAATAAAGATTTTACACTATTATAATTCTTAAATAAATTTGATGCTACACCACTAAACATATTAAAATAATCTTTTAAATTTTCACTATTATCAAAACCAAAACCTAAATCTTCCATATTTATATCATTCAATTCATCCATTATATTATTATCTATTAATTTTTTATATGCTTCGGATGATTCTTTAAATATCTTTTCACACTTATCTTTTTCATTTTTTTCTAAATTTGATGTTTTATCCGGATGATTTTTTAATGCTATTGAATGATATGCTTTTTTTATATCATCATCTGATGCATTACTATTTAAACCCAATATATTTAAATTTTTTGTTCTAAACATTTATTAATTTTATATAAAAAATAATCTCTTTTTATATATATATATTATATAATACTATAAATAGATTTATTATAATTTAATTATATATATGAATTTATTATATTATGGTTCAAATGAAATTATTAATGATTATGTTATTAAATTATATAATAATGATCAATTAAATATCAAAATTTATTATTATAAAAATTTTAAATATTTTTATAATAATAATTTTATGCTATTTTATACTATTAATATTACACTTATTGAATATATTAAAAATATTATTGGAACACAAACTATTAATAATATAAAAAGAAAAATAATTATATTTAATATCGAATTAATGGATTTTGATACTAAAATTGCATTTAGAAATATTTTAGAAAAATATTTTTTTACAACAGAATTTATATGCACAACTATTAAATTATCTTTTATTGATAAACCTATTATTAGTAGATGTTCTCTTATCAGAATACCTATTGATAAAAAATATTTAAATACACTTACACCAGCATCTGAAATTACTATCAAACCTACACTATTTGAAATTAAAAAACTTGTTAAAAAATGTAAAAAATTTAAATTATACAATATTATTATTGATTTATTAAATATTACACCATATAAAAATATATTTATTATTTATGCTTCTAATATTGAATATCAATATCTTTTTCATAAAAATATTAATATTGCTATTGAATCTTTATTTTTAATTTGTTTTTATCCACCCAAAATTAAAAATAATATTTAATTCTTATATAAACATTCTATATATCTTAATTATATTAATAATATAATGAAAAATAAAATTTCTTATTTAACTTACAATATTAAAAACTCTTCTCTATATATTTACCAAAACTGTGACAATAAAACTAAATTTTATCTTATTTCTTCACTTAAAAATTTTATCAACAAATTAGATAATATATATTTTTCTATTTTAAATAAAAAATTAATTAATAAATTTAATATATTTACCAATAATATTATATATTTTTTTATTATTTTATTACTTTATTATAAAGTTATTACTGTTTAATTATTTTTTATCTAAAATATTTATATAATTTTTTTTATCTAAAATATTTATATATTTTTTTTATCTAAAATATTTATATATTTTTTTTTAATATTTTTCCCTTTACACTATCACTATAACCTTTTATTTTAAAATCTATATAATTATGCTCTTTTAAATGACATTCATTACATATTGGCAATAAATTATCTTTTATATTTTTTACTTTTGTATTATCAACACTTTGATATACAATATGATGAGTCTCACTACTATTATTTTTTAAACATACTTGACATATATCCATATATAACTTATTATTATAATTTGATCTTTTTAAATTTAAATAATTCTCATTCTCATCACATAATCTTTTTCTTATTTTTTCGGCATTTAATAAAAATACTTCATCCATTTTTAAATATCTACATATATTTATACCATACAATTTATCACCTTGACCATCATCCAACTTTCTATCAAATATTATATTATCATTATATATTGATATTTTCATATGTTTTATCATTATCTTTTTATCATCTTTTATTTCTTTTATATCTGTCAATTCATGCAAATGAGTTGCAAATATAAATGTTGATTTTAATTCTATTAATTTTAATAAACTTGATGCTACTATTGATATACCTGATATATTTTCTGTTCCAGCACATACTTCATCACCTACAACCAAACTTCTATTATTTGCTTTTATCATTATATTTGATAATTCACTCATCTCTTTTAAAAATGATGATTGACCTCGATATATATTATCTTGACTACTTATTCTTGTAAATATTGCACTATATGGACTATATTCTAATTCATCACAAAATACATACATTCCACATTGAGCTAATATTATATTTATTCCTATTGACTTCATTAAACAACTTTTTCCAGATGAATTTATTCCATATAATAATATTCCATTTTCATTTAATGATATATCATTCTTTATACATACCTTTTCTTGATCCACTATTATTGGATTACGTAAACCCTTTATTTTTAAATAACTACTTTCACTTTTGAACACTTTTGGTTTATTTAAATTATACTTTTTTACATTTAATACATTACATATTAATATATCATATTCACCTATTTTATTTATTAATTTATTTATATTTTCAAACATTGAATCACCGAATTCTTTTATGAAAATTTTATAATATTCATTACTTTTTTTTATTAATTCATCTTTTATTAATAATATATCATTCGTTATATTTCTTATATTTTCATTTGTTATCTTTACATTACTTTCATTCTTTTTTTCTATATTATAAACTTTCATTATATCACTATTTAACTTTTTTGCTGTTTCATACCTATTTTTTGTCATTACTATATATATCAAATCTTTTGTTGATTCTATCTTACATTGAGTATATTTTTCACCTATTTCTGATATTTCTTTTACTATATTTTCCAATTTTTTATAATTATTTTCATAATTTTCTTTTAATTTATCTAATACATCATTATAACCTACTTTAAATGGTTTATCATTATTTAAATTTTCTATATCTAAACATTCATATTTTTTTTCTATATCTTCTATTATTTTTTTATCTTCATCAAAATATTCAAATAAATTTTTTGAATGCTTTATTGATATATCAAAATTTTCCCATTCAACTGGAACTAATTTCATTGATACTATTTTTCTATATATTCTTTCAATATCATAAATTTGTTTTAAATCTTTTATTGGTTCAGATAAATCTTCATTTAAAAAATTTTCTATACTATTATATTGATTTTTTAATTTTTTTACATTTGTTATTGGATATATTAACTTTCTATACATACATCTACGACCTACTGCTGTTATACATTTATTTATTATTTTATATACTGATCTCTCATTATAATCTATATAATTTATTTGAATTGCTGAATCATGATCCATTTTTAATATATCATCATTATCCAAAAATATTGGTCTTTCTATATTTTTTATTATATCCGGATTTCTTTCATAAATAAATTGAATTCCATTCACTAAACCTATTAAACCTATTGGATACTTATCCATACATAAATATGATATTATATCTTCCATTGACTCATGATTATACGCTTTTATTAATAATTGCTTCTGATATTCTACCCTTTTTAAATCTTTATTCATTTTACCTATCTTATTTTGAATTATATAATCATTACCAAATAAACTTAATATTTTATATTCATATTTATCTAATTTATTCAAACTTACCAATAATACTTCACGAGCTTTATGAATTGTTATTATTCTTAATATATCATTCATTACTCTATTTATATCCTTTATATCATCATGACTTTCTAATATAAAACATTTATTTGTTAATACATTTATTATAAAACAACCTAATGATAAATAACCATTATTTTCTTCTAAATAAAATATTAATAAATTTGCTACTTCATCCTTACAATTTATATTTGTTCCCGGAGATATTATCTCTTTTAATTTTCTTACTTCCTTTCCATCTATTGTTTGTTCTCCTATTTGATTATATATTATACATGTATAACCCGTATTTGTTAAAATATTTGCATATTTATTTAAAATTTCTATCTTAAATCCTGCCATATAATAACCACATTTTTTATTTGCTACATGTAATTGAGTTATATCACTTATTTTTCTTATATCTATATTATCATCTTCACAATTTGAATATATTTCATAAAAACTTCCCACCTGCATTAATAATATTGTATTTTCACCATATAAACTTTTATAATAATTTGTTTTTTGAACATATAATGGATATATTTTTTTTAAATATTTTTCATCACTTTCATGAGACATTAATATATATATATATATATATATTCTTTATATATATTATTTTTTTTTTCTAAACACACCTGAGTAAAACACCACAAGCTAACAATTATAGCAATTGAAATTATTCAACAATTAGTTTTTAATATCCTAGGAACCAGATGAAAGATTTGGAGAAAGGAATTGAGGATAACAGGAATAGTGTAGTAAAATAGTGGTGTTTATACTAAGATTATTCCAAGGGGGGGAGGGGACCTTTATTTTTCATACTTTTTTAACTTTTTCTTTTTTTAATTTTTCTTTCTTTAATTTTTCTTTCTTTAATTTTTTTTTCTTTAATTTACCACCATTTTTTGGATTTAATAAACTATTTATTTTAAATATTAAAAATCCATCTTCATCTTTATTTATTTTTATTTTATTTATTTCTTTTAAAATTATTTCATGATTGTCTTTTAAATATTTTAATTTTTGTTTCAATGATAAATTATTAAATTCTTCATTATTAATATTTATTCCTAATATTTCTATTTCTAATTTATTTATTATATCAATTATTTCTTTAACTTCTTTTTCTATTAAAAATATATCATATTTTTCTTGAAATGCATCTAAAATTTTTTGTACTTCTTTTTCTATTTTAATATTATTAATATTACTTAAATTATTTTCTACATATTTTTGAAGTTTTAATGTTCTTCTAAAATAATTATCTTTTCCATGATCACTATAATATTTAATTAAACCATACCTAAGTAAATATATTACGTTTTTTGAAAATTCAACTATTTTATCCTTATGTTTATGAAAGTTATTAAATATTGTAGATTCGGTCGTGTCTTCTATTCTATCTTCTTTTTTATTTTGAAATGTACGAACATTTTTTTTATGATCAAATCTTAATCTACTAATATTTTTCTCTTTTACACATTGATAATTATTACATTTATATTTATATTTACTTCTATTTCCAAGAAGCAATTTTTCATTTAAAACTTCACACTGATTATCAGTTTTACATTCCAAAATTTTTGGATTTATTTCTTTTTTAAAATCTTTTAACATTTGTTCAAATTCTAAATTTTTTTCCATATTTTTTTTATATTCTGGATTTTCTTTATCGGTAGGTGTGTTATTTAGTGATTTACGTCCTCTTTGTGATGATCTACCATTATACATTTTACTCCTTTTATAATATATATATATATAAAAAAATTTATAAATTTATAAATAAATATAATATATATATATAAAATGTTATTAGAAAAATTTGAAAAAATACATAAAATATATAAAAATGTATATATTGAAAATTTTTTTGAAGAAGGGGCTGGAGTAGCAGGAGCAGCAGGAGCAGGAGGAGCAGCAGCAGCAGGAGATGGAGATGAAGGAGATGAAGATGAAGGAGATGGAGATGAAGGAGATGGAGATGAATCAGAATTAAATGAACATTTAAAAAAAAATTTATTATATTATATATTAATTTTTATAATTTTATTAATATTTATATTATTAATTATATATATAAATATGTCTAAAACTAATTTACAACATAATAATCAAAATAATAATGAAAATAATAATCAAATGCAATATAATAATCAAATGCAATATAATCAATAACAAAAGTATAATTAAATATTTATATATTTTTTAATATCATTTATTTTATCTATATTATAATTTAATAATATATTATCTAATTTAATCCACCATTTATCATTTATATATTTTTTATTATTTTTAAATATATTTAATAATTTTTTTGATTTCCATTCACTATTTTTTATTGATTTTTCTATATCTTTATTATAATTATTTGTTAAATATGGTCTAATATATCTTTCATTACTTAATTTTAATAACCATTCATTTAAATTTTTATTATTTGAATATTTAATTGGAATATTTTCCCATAAATCTATAAAATTAATATAATTATAAGATGGACATTTTAAAAAATTTTCTTTTTTATCAAGAAAAATATCATTATTATCAATAATTAATAAATTACAATTATTGATATTTTTAATTTTTTTACTTATATTTTTAATTGATTTATAATAATTATTATTAAAATATAAACAATCTTCTCTTGTTAAAATAGGTCTATTAAATTTAATATTACAATTTTTTTCTATCCATTTAATTTCTTTTAATGCCCAATCTTTTTGACTTGCAGTATATACATATATTTTTATATCTGGAATAGTTTTTTTTAAATTATTAATAAAATTAGTAAATCCATTTCTTATTAGATGAGTTTCTTCATTATAATGATTACCACTTATTACAGATTTACATGTTTTTACACATAAATTATATAATAATAATTGATAAGTTATATTACCTATTATTGTATTATCTAAATCCAAAATTAAAATATTTGACATTATTATTTAGTATTTAATAATATTTAATTACATTTCTTTCTTAAAATATTGTATCTTTTATACACTTCGTTAGTTATATATTTAATATTTGTAGACATTTCATTATCATATATTATATAACTATCTTGATTACTATTATCAAATATTAATATTTTAATTTTATTATTTCCTATAAATTTATTATTTTTTTCATTTTCTTTGATAAAATTAATTAAAATTTGTATAATTTCTTCTAAATCTTTTTTATATATTTCAAATCTTATATCAGGAAGACGGGGTATTGAATTAATATTGGTTCCTTTTGTTTTTTCTATTAACCATTGATTAAATTGATTTAAAGCTCTTGATTTATTTCTTTTAATTAATTCACATATATCTAATACTGACCATGCCATAATTATTTTATAATCTACTAATTCTTTTTCATAATTTTTAAATAACCAATTTGGGAATTTTGTTCCAGTTGTTTCTAATAATATATTATTATTATTTTTTATTGCTTGATCTAAATTTTTATCATTTAATTCATCACAAGATAATTTTACTCTTTTTGACATTCTACTTGTAATTTTTGTAAAATTAGATTTTTTAAATATTGTATTATCTTCAAAATTATTACATTTATCTCTATTAGTATCTCTAAAATTATATAATGATGTTCCTTTTATACAATCGGTACAATGTCTATGTTTTGTATAAAAATATCCAAATTTTTTTATTATATCAATATGTTTATGACTATTTTTAATTATATCTTTAAATTCATTTACAGTATTTTTTTTCAATAAATCATCTAAATAATTATTTATATCTTCAATATAACCTATATTTTTTTCTACTAAATCATCTATTAATATTGATTTATAATTTCCTTCTTTAAATTTATTATTAATAGCTAAATATTTAGATATTTTAGTAGGTAATGAACCTTTACCAGAAGCAGTAGGACCTAATACTATTAATAATATACTTTTATCTATATATGAATCTTTAAATATTAATTTTTTATTTTTTTCTAATTTTTGAGATTTTTTAGATGTTTTTAAATCAAATGTTTTTTCTAATTTTTCTAATTTATTTAATTTTTCTAATTTTTCAAAATCAAATGTTTTTTCTGATTTTTCTAATTTTTCTAATTTTTCTAAATTTTCAAAATCAAATATTTTTTTAGATTTATTCATTATATTTATTATAACTCACCATAATTTTTTAATGCTTCATATGAAACATTATTTTCAGCATCTTTTTTAGATACACCTTTTCCACTACCTAATATATTATTATCACGATCTTTAACAATATAACTAAATATTTTTTGCATATTATTTTGAATAATATTCGTTTCAAAATATTTTGGAACATCTTGATATCTATTTTGCATATATAATATTAACATATCTTTATAATTAGTATTTTTTAATATTAAATCAACCATATCAATATTTTGTTCTATTATTGATATAATCCAGTTTTTTACAATATTTATATCATTACTATCTAAAAATAAAGCACCTATAAATGCTTCAAATATATCCTCCATTATTTTATAATTTTCTCTTCCATTTATATCTTCAATTTGTTTTGATATTATTGCAAATTTTGAAAAACCTATACAATTAGATAAATATCCTAACATTTTACCATTTACAATTTTTGTTCGCATTTTTGATAAAAATCCTTCAGATTGATCTGGATATCTATTATACATATATTCAGCTATTGTAAAACCTAAAATAGAATCACCTAAAAATTCTAATCTTTCATATGGTAATTCTTGTAATGGTAAACATTTATTTGGACAATTTATATTACTACGTTCAAAATCTGAATTTTTCATACAACAATAACTTTTATGAACAAAAGCATTTCTAAATAAATTTATATTTTTAAAATCATATTTTAAATTTTGATTTTTAAAAAAAATATTCAAATCATCTTCCATTATTAATACATTTTTTATATTAAATGGTAATAGAATTTCACTTACTTCTTGTGTTTTATTATGTATATTTGTTAATTTTTTCATTTTTTCATAAATAATATATATTTACTATATTATAATATTTCTTTATATAAAAAAAAAATAATTAAATAATTAAATGAAAAAAAATACAATCAAACTTTTTTCAAATAATTTATGTTTTTCAAATTTAATTATTAAAAAACATAAAAAAATAACTTTATATCTTGAATTTAAAAATGTTTTATTTAATATACAAGATTGGAATCATTTTATTTTAAATATAACAAATTTTTATAATAATTATACTTTTGATTCAAATTATAAAATTAAAATTAATTTAACAAATTCAAATATTTTTGATATTTCTAAATATTATGAAATTATTAATTTATTTATTAATGATAATTATATTAAAAATATTAATAAAACATTTTTAATTTGTATTGATATAATTATTAATAATACTGTTATTACAAATTTTTTAAATAAAATTATTACTTATTATAATCCTATTTATAAAATTAATTTAATTTATTCTGATTAATTACTAATTCTTTTCCAACTTTTCCAGATTTTAATACATATCTACCAGATTTTGGATTTAAAATCTTATTATCATCTACTACTATTTCAGGTTCATCCCATTTATCTATTATATCTTTCCATTCTAAAAATGTTTCAAATTCATTTCCATTATTTTTTAATAATTCTAATTTAAATATAATATCTTCTTTAATCATATTAATCTTATAACTATAATTTAAATCATTTTTATAATGCATATCTATATACTTATTTCTTGATCCTTGATATAAATAACCATATTCGTTATGAAATAATTCTTTAATTTCTGGTATGAATATTTTATTCCATTCTTTATATAATGTATAATTACCAAAATCTTTATAACCATAAGAATCTTTCATATATAATAATGCACGTGCTATTATTCCCTTATCTGTATCTATTGGACAAAATAATTTTTCATCTTTACATATTAAATTACCATTTATATTTATTATATTTTTATGTTTTTTATTTAATTCACTATATTTATAATTTGATCTTAAAGCATTCATATTATAATTTGATGTATATATATTATGTATATCATAATTATGACTTATATTCTTAATATAAGATTTTGGATATATATGTTCTAATGTATTAAAACTATTATAAAATAAATTACTATATAATAATGGAATAATATTACTATTTTTCAATATATTTTTTGTTATTTTACTTAATTTCATATTATTTATCATATATATTTTTTTATATATTAATATATAAATAAAATATAAAATATGAAAATGTATTTTTTATTTATCATTTTTTTTTCATTTTTACCATTATATTATAATCTAATTATGAATATTGGAGCAACTGGATTATTATTACCATACACATTAGGAATTTTAGGATATATCAAAAATAATACTAATATTAATAAATATAATTCTAAATTTATTGGTACATCCGGTGGGAGTTATTGTTCTTTATTATATTGTCTTGAAGATAATATATTTAATCATGATTCACTTTGGAATATATTTTTTAATAATAAAAATTCAAAAGTTTATATTTATAAAAATTTACATATTTATCAAAATAATTTAATAAATACACTTATTAATAAATACACAAATAAAAATATATCTGAATTACCTATAATTATTGTTGTTAATAAATATAAATTTTTAAATTTAAAAAATCAACATATTTGTAATTTTAATGATATTAAAGATTTAATATATTATTGTCATTGTAGTTCATATATTCCTTTTTTATCTGGATATAAATTTTATTATAAATATAATAATTCTAAATATGTTGATGGAGCATTAATTCATAAAACTATAATTAATAATTCTAATATACTTAATATTAATTATAATATGTGGGGTAGAAATTATTATCCATACTTTACTATATATATTGATTATAATATATCAAATAAATTATACCAAGAAGGTTGGAATGATACAAGAGATAATTTTCATAAAATTTCACATTTATTTTAAATAATTATTTAAAATATTTATTAATATATATTTTATGTTCATTTTCTATTATTGATAATATTTTATTATAATCATTTATTAACAATAATTTTTTTTTTGATTTTATATTTTTTGTATTTAAATATTCCATTTTTAATACTTTATGTTCTTTTATTAAATATATTAATACTTTATCATTATTTTTAATATTATTATTTATATATGAATATGATAATTCATCCAATATATTTATACATTTACATATTGTTACTATATATTTATTGATATACGCTTTCCAATTATTAAATATTGTTTGAATATCATAAAACATTTTATTATATATATCATAAAATCAATCATTTTTACATCTTAACCAACTAAATAAATAATATTTATTTAATGAAATTAAATTTAAATATTTAATGTAAGTTTAACAGAATAATTATGATCATATTTTTATTGATAAATTATACTTTAGTGATCATATTTATAAATTAATGTAAGTTTAACAGAATAATTA
>JGI20155J14468_10000194_pt1 | contig 51623 bp, 48 predicted proteins | sample COG_05_FD_14468 | JGI IMG/M metagenome (IMG submission 14468) | reverse complement strand
TCTTTTATTTGTCATCATCGTTTCCTCTTCGGTTAACGATGAACGAAAACTATCTCTTAGGCAATTAGGCTAATTGGTCCACATGGGGCTGACGGGGTACACTCTATGTAATTCAAGTGAATGCCGCAGCCGCTGAGTTATATGGAACTGATAAGGAGTTAATCAATTCTCTGGTGATCACGAATAATGTACGAGCTTTGCATGTCCTATATTCAGTCGGGCCTTTATCTTTGAACAAAGGAGATATCGTCGATGTTCGCGTTCAAGCCGTCTTAAGTAGTGAGTGTAAAGGCAATTCAGGCATCGGGAGATATATTATAAGAACTAAAGATACATCTTTAACCAGAGGTAAACGTATTATAAAAGCAGTTATGTCGAATATCACTGTGAATGACCACCATGCAGTTTTAGTACACTCTGGAATAGAACTGATAGAAAACACATCAGAAAACAATTTCTATAATTTTGTTATCTACGCACAATCAACACAATGTGAGGAAGAAATACTACAGGTGGAAGGATATAGTGATGATGGTTTTGGCGAACTGGTGGTGTTAATTCATTGAACCCACGATTGTTTTTTTCGATAGAGTGTTGACGGGCTTACATCTAGCATAGCTGCTGCTTTTGGTATGTTCCCATCACATGCATCGATAGCTTGTGTAATGGCTTCCTTCTCAATTACCCATAATGGTTTTATATCCATGATTGAAAAGTCTTTGCCATCTTTTTCTTCTATCGTTTTTTCAATCAATGAAACCACTTCAGAACCTGATGTAACACTAACGACAGGTGTTCTTGTGATATCTTCTGGTAACATTGCAACAGACACTTCAGTACCTTTGTTTAGGACAACCACATTTCTAACCGTATTTTCTAACTGTCTTACATTGCCTGGCCACTCGTATTTTAAAAATACCTTTTCGACATCAATTGAGAATTGAGTAAACTCCTTATTCTCTTCTTTGTTGAATAGTTTTAAAAAGTGTCTGGCAATTAATATGACATCATTATCCCTATCACGAAGTGGTGGCAAGTTTATAGGGATTACATTTAAGCGATAATATAAGTCCTCACGAAAACGTCCTTCTTTTACTTCGTTTAATGGATCTCTATTAGTAGCACAGACAATACGAACATTAACCGTTTCCAGAGAATTGCTACCAACCCTTTGATATTGACCTGTCTGTAAAAATCGCAATAGCTTTGCTTGTAAATCGATATTCATTTCACCAATTTCATCAAGAAACAAAGTGCCATGGTCAGCCTGAGACACAGCCCCTTGCCTGTCTTTCATGGCGCCTGTGAAGGAACCTTTTACATGGCCAAATATTTCACTTTCGACTAAGTCTTTCGGTATTGCAGCGCAGTTTAATGGTACAAAGGGACTTTTGTTTCGATCACTTAGTTTATGAATTGCTTCTGCACAAAGTTCTTTACCCGTTCCACTTTCTCCAAGAATAAAGACCGTAGCCTTACTTGGCGCGGCGTTCTCTATAATGCTATATATGGCCTGCATTGGGTTAGAACAGCCAATAAACTTTTGAAAACGACTTCGATTTAATTCTTCAAATTCTTCTACAATTCCAGTCAGTCGGTGATGTTCTATAGCATTGTTAATAGAAACTGTTAGCCGTTCTCCGTCAAAGGGTTTCGTCAGAAAATCAAATGCCCCATATTTCATAGCCTCGACAACGACATTAACATTACCATGCCCAGTGATGATGATGACCTCACTAGGTATACTTTCTAAATGGATTTTTTTTAGGATATCCAATCCATCAGCATCAGGCAGGTTTAAATCGAGTAAAACAAGATCAGGTAATTTTGACTCTATATAAGCCAGTCCTTCCGTTCCATTATCGATATGCTCTATATGAATATTTTCTTCGTCGAGATAACGGCTGATTAATTTTGCAACAGACTAGTCATCTTCTATTAGTAAAATTTTGGGTGTTTTTGACATAAATAAATTATCCTGCCAGTACTTCCTCAATTGTTGTAATTAAATCATCTGCTTTGACAGGTTTTGCAATAAATTTTCTACCTCCGATAGTTTTGCTTTCTTCCGGAATTTCATTTTTAGTAACGATCGCAGTCAAAAATATGATTTTGATATGCTTAATCTCATCGTCTTGTAATATTTGATCTGCAATTTCGTTTCCTTGAATATCTGGCATCATCACATCTAACAGCACCAAATCTGGCATAAACTCTTTAACGAGATCAATCGCTAATTTTCCGTCATTAAGAATTCTCGTGTCGAATTTATTTGTCTCATCAAGATTTAGTTTCAACATCTTGGTTAGATTTACTTCATCATCAACAATAAGTATTTTATGTTTACTCATAATAGTTATTTATCCCATCAAACTTTAAAAAGTAGTTTGGCAATTGCACCGCCAGTTTTAGCATTTTCGAACCTCAATGTCCCGCCATGAAGTCGTACGATATTTTGGCAGACGGTTAACCCTAAACCAGTGCCTTTCCCGCTAGGTTTGGTCGTGAAAAACGGGTCAAAAAGCTTGCTTTGTTTTTCTTCATCTATTCCTGTTCCCGTATCTTCTATACTTATAACAACTACTGTGTCATTAAGGTTGAATTTACCAGTATTTTCAAGCGATAAATCATCTATTGTACACGAGAAAGTTCTTATTTTTAGTGTTTTAATATCTGATTTTTCCATGGCATGTATTGCATTAATAACTAAATTTATAATCACTTGTCCTAGTTTTTGTTTGTCACCAGATATAGTAGCTAGATCTTCATAATAATGCTTATTGATGTTGATATTGTTTTTCAAAATTTCATGTTTGACCAGCATTAAAGAATCATCAATCAATTGATTAACATCTAGCGTTTCCAAAGACAGATCATTAGAGGCAGAAAAGTTGACTAATTCTTTAATAACAGAATCGGCTCGTCCTATCGCATCATCCATCTCATGGATAACTTCTTTGATATTCTCATTATCGAATGTCTTTTTATTAAAATAATCAATGCCCAATTGAATTACTGCCAATGGATTTTTAACTTCATGGGCAACACCAGCAGAAAGCGTGCCTATTGTATCCAGTTTTCCAGCCTGAATTAATTGCATTTGAGTTTCGCGTAATGCTTGGTTAGCAGTGTCGAGTTCCTCTTTGGCTGCATTATGTTCAAGATATCTACTCAAACGGACACACACTATGCCCAGGATTCTTTCCTCATACTTAAGGAACTGATTTTTTGTGTCAGGGTAATTTTCTTCTAGGTAGAAAAGGATAATATACCCTTTTACTTTATCCTTTATTTTAATATCTTGCTTCAACTTCCACTTGGATTCTTTATAGTTTTTAGTTCTATATTCATGTCCATCATAATAAATCAGACAACAAACATTATCAGTAAACTTGCATGCCGTAGTTATTAACACCAGCGTTTCTTTTAATATATGACTTATATTTTTATTGCCCTCCTCTATTAATTTCGACAAGCCATAAAGGCAATCCAATTCATTTAAACGGGTTACCAAATCATGTGTTCTGGTTTCCAGCATTTCCTCGACATTTTCCTTTGCATTTAGTAATTCTTGCTCGATTTTCTTGCGTTGAGTAATATCTCTTATAGCCGCAGTAAAAAACAAGTCATCATTTATCCGTGTTTCGGATATATGTATTTCAATTGGAAATACAGTGCCGTTAGCATGTAATGCTTCTAATTCCAGATTTTGATTGATTACATGTTCCACACCTGTTGTAAGATATCTTTCTAAACCAGCCTTATGAGAACTGCGATATTTCTCCGGCATCATATCTTCTAATTTTTTTCCGATAACATTATCTTTAGAATGCCCCCAAATTCTTTCAAATGCCAGATTAACCATAACAATATTACTATCCTTGTTTATCGTTATAATCGCATCGCCTATAGAATTAAGTACAGAGGAAAGCCTCATCTGTATTGCGACCAACTGAAGCTCTTTCTCCCTCCGGTGCCCAATACTTCGTTTTAATGCTCCAATTGTTTTACTCAACTCAATAATTTGACTTCTACTCTTATCGTCATCATCATCGTCATCAAACTCATCTTCTGCATCAGAATATTTGTCTAAATTATTACAGATTGAGTCAATAGGACCTATAACTAATAAATTAACGATTAGTATTATCAAAAGTGTTATTAAGCTGGTGATATAAAATGTGAATTTATTGAAATTTGACAGTTTTATTTGATTTGATGCCATATATTTTTCATGATTAATGGCAATAGAAATATCACTGACTTCAGGGTTATCAGGAAACTCTATTTTGAAATATTTTAGTTGGTCCCAAAGGTAATCTTCGCTATCCCACTCATGCATTTGACTGCCATCTAGGTATGTAACACTGATCTTTTCAATAAAATCAATCTTGCTTATATCCTTTAAGTTCTCTGAAGAAATATTTTTGTGGAGTAACTGCGCAATGATATTGACAGTTCTTTTTGAGCTAACCGTAAACTGGTCTTTAAGGCTTAGTTCGCTATAATGATTTAAAAAATAGTTTGACATCAGGACCAACATTAAAAATACAAGACCTGAAACTAAAAGTAGTTTTATCCTGATTGGCAAAAAATAAAACCAGTCTTTTATTTTATTCATCCGAATATCCATTAAGCTTCCATTTCTTGTTCACTGATTTATCTTGTAGTCAAACAGATTTGATTCACACTAATAATACCAATAATTAGAAGATGAACTCCATCACTAAATCGTTATCTTTGTTTAGATATTATAGACCTACTTTTTCCATTACCTGAGAAACATGCGTCACTGTTTGAATATCCATATCAGGTACAGCTACTTTCGGATTGTTTGCTACTGGGATCAGTGATTGTTTAAAACCATGTTTAGCAGCTTCATTTAATCTTTCCATACCATTTTGAATAGGCCGGATCTCGCCAGATAAACCTACTTCGCCAAACATCACCATGTTATTGGGAAGGGGTTTGTTTTTGAAGCTTGAGATAATTGCCAATAGCAATGGTAAATCTGCCGCTGTCTCAGCGATTCGCACACCACCGACAACGTTAATAAACACATCCTGATCACTCATGGATATTCCAGCGTGACGATGTAATACCGCGAGTAACATTGCCAGTCTGTTTTGTTCCAGCCCTAATGCAACACGCCGAGGGTTACCTAAATGTGATTGATCAACCAACGCTTGCACTTCAACTAACATCGGTCGAGTTCCTTCTCTTGTCACCATGATGGCACTACCTGAAACTTGATCGTCATGACGCGATAAAAATATAGCCGATGGGTTAGAGACTTCTCTTAATCCTTTATCGGTCATGGCGAAGATTCCTAATTCGTTCACCGCGCCATAACGATTTTTAACAGTGCGGACAACACGATAACGACTACTACTATCACCCTCAAAGTAAAGCACCGTATCGACCATGTGTTCCAATACTCTGGGGCCGGCTAATGCTCCTTCTTTAGTAACATGTCCAACTAAAAACAAGGCGGTGTCCGTTTGTTTAGCAAACCTTACCAATTGCGCTGCACATTCTCTTACTTGTGCGACTGATCCCGGTGCCGATTGCAGCATGTCACTATAGACGGTTTGAATTGAGTCAATGACTATCACTTTCGCCTTTTCTTTGCTGGCGACATTCAAAATTCGTTCAAGATGATTCTCGGTTAAAATTCGTAATGAACCTAAAGACAATCCTAAACGCTTACCACGCAGCCCTACCTGTTGTGCAGATTCTTCACCTGTCACATACAAGCTTGGCACGCCAGAAGCACTGTCCAAACAAGCTAACGTCTGCAATAACAGGGTTGATTTACCGATACCAGGATCACCGCCAATTAATGTCACGGAACCATTAACAAGACCACCACCCATGACACGATCCAATTCTGCTAATCCAGTTGCTTGTCTTGGTGTCTCTGACATTTCAACGGAATCAAGAGAACAAACTTCTGATGGCCCGGCAAGATGTTCTCGAAAACGGCTAGAGTTAGATGCCGTTTTCTTTTCAACTAAACTTTCCTGAAGTGTATTCCAGGCCATACACTCAGGACACTGACCAACCCACTTTGGGGTCTCAGCACCACATTCATTACATTGAAATTGAATTTTTGGTTTAGCCACGCTCAATAAATTCCAATCGCTTATGGACACCACATAATAATTCATAGGGAATGGTATCCGCATAATGGGCAATTTCTTCTACAGGCAGAGACTCACCCCATAAGACAACCCTGTCACCAATCTTGGCCTGCGGTTGATTTCTAAGATCGATAGTCAACATATCCATTGAGGCACGACCTATTAACGCGCAACGAACATCATTGACAAGAACTGGTGTACCTGACTTGGCATGACGCGGAAATCCGTCACCGTAACCAGCTGCTACGACACCGACAGGCATGTCTTCAGGACAACGCCAGGTAGCGCCATAACCTACTGGCTCACCTTTTTTTAATCTTTGAATCGTGATTAATTCAGATTCTAAAGTCATCACCGGTTTTAATCTCAGCTCTTGCGCATGTCTGTCTGTCATGGGGGAAACACCATAGAGCATCAATCCTGGACGTATCCATTCATCATGCATCTCTGGAAAGTTGATTACTGCTGCAGAATTGGCAATCGTTTTTTCTACATCTAACCCAAAACAAACTTGTTTGAAGTTATCTAATTGTTGTTTTGTTAATGGATTGTCATTTTCATTAGCCGTAGCAAGATGTGTCATTAATCGAAAAGAAGGTTTTATGTTCTTACAACTTTCGACGCGCTTTAAGACTTCTGCTGCTTTTTCTAGCGGGAACCCAAGCCGATGCATACCGGTATCTATTTTCACCCAGACTTGAAGTGCTTTATCTAGCGTAGCTTGTTCTAATATTTCTAACTGAAATTCGTTGTGGATTATTATTTCAAGTTGTAATTGAACGATTGATGTTAAATCAACGGCCTTATGTGGACCTTCAAGCAAGACTATCGGAGCTGTAATCGATGCAGATCTTAACTGTTCGGCTTCTTCAAGACAGGCAACACCAAATGCATCTGCATCACTAAGCGTATTAGCGACTCTGACCAAACCATGACCATAAGCATCGGCCTTGATGATCGCCATAATTTTTGAATGGGGAGCTAGTTCCCGTACTCGTTGGAGATTGTGTTTCAGTGCCTGTTTATCAATGACAACCCTTGATGGTCGTGTCATTCAGAGAACCCGGAAGGAGAATGAACATAATCATCGGCTAGATTCTCAAAACGTGTGTATTGACCACGAAAAGCCAATTTAACCTTTCCTATCGGGCCATTACGTTGTTTACCGATAATTATTTCTGCTATGCCCTTATCGTTACTCTCTTCATCATAAACTTCATCACGATAGATAAACAGAATCACATCAGCGTCTTGTTCAATAGCGCCTGATTCGCGTAAGTCTGACATCACAGGTCTTCTATCTGTACGCGATTCAAGGCTTCGATTTAACTGAGATAATGCGATGACAGGCACTTTAAGTTCTTTTGCCATCGCTTTTAAGGAACGTGAAATTTCTGAAATTTCTGTTGCCCTATTTTCATTTGTTCCCGCTACTTGCATCAACTGCAAATAATCGACAACAACAAGATCGAGCCCATGCTCTCTTGAGATACGACGACAGCGTGCTCTTAGTTCTGCTGGTGTTAGTGCCGGCGTATCATCAATAAACATGCGCGTTTCTTGTAACATACCAACTGCCGATGTCAATCGAGGCCAATCATCATCATCCAGTTTTCCTGTTCGGACTTTATGTTGATCAATTCGACCTAAGGACGACATCATACGCATGGCGAGTTGTTCACCCGGCATTTCCATACTGAAAATTGCAACACTATGCTGTCCTTTAATCGCTGCATTTTCTGCAATGTTTACTGCAAAGGCGGTCTTACCCATAGAGGGTCTGCCAGCAACAATAATTAAATCCGAACGCTGAAAACCTGCTGTCTTTAAATCAAGGTCTTCATAACCAGTTGCTATGCCCGTTATAGGACTGTCTTTGTGAAACAACTCATCCACTCTATTCAGCGCTTCTTTCAGAAATTCCTTGATCTCTTGGTAACTTTTTCGACCACGATTTTCATTTTCGGCAATTTCAAAAACCGTTTGTTCGGCGAATTCGAGGATCTGTTCGCTACTGCGACCCTGAGGATTAAATACAGTATCGTTAATATCGGTTGTTGCACTAATTAGCTGTCTGAGAATAGAGCGTTTACGGACGATATCAGCATAGGCACTGATATTACTTGCACTCGGTGTGTTTTCAGCAAGAGCAGCAAGGTTACGCATACCACCGGCTTCATCGAGTAACTGGTGGTTTTCCAACCACTCGGCAACCGTAACAATATCATAGGGTTGTCCATCTTCACTGAGCGCACTTATAGCGCGAAAGATAATACGGTGATCTTTTCGGTAGAAATCTTCTTCGCGAACGCGTTCGACGACCTTGTCCCAGGCTTCTTTATCAAGGAATGCGCCGCCTAAAACGGCTTGTTCTGCTTCTATGGAATGCGGCGGAATCTTTAATGCCAGAGTCTCAGCATCACTCGATAAAGATGTATGTATCGATTCCTGCATAACAGTCCCTGGATCGAGAATCGATCCAAATAAAACAACAAATAGCCTTATAAAAGGCTATTTAGAAGAATTAAATTGTATTGCTGTGCTGGATGAAAAATTAATCTTCTTCTTCTTCAGCAACAACATTCACTTTAATTTTGGCAGATACATCGGCATGAAGATGAACATCAACTTCAAATTCACCCGTACTACGTATCGGTCCATCTGGTAATCTAATTTCATGCTTAACTAGCTCGACACCCGACTCAGTTACCGTGTCAGCTATATCGATAGTGCCAACGGAGCCAAATAATTTACCTTCAGCCCCTGCTTTACGTGAAATCGAAATATTTACTGTATTTAATTTCTCAGCACGAGCAGTCGCCGCAGTGAGAGATTCTTGTTGATGTTTCTCAAGCTCAGCTCTTCGAGCATCAAACTTGGCAATATTATCAACAGTCGCAGATACGGCCTTACCACTCGGGATAAGATAATTTCGACCAAAACCAGGCTTTACCTTGACCTGATCACCTAACTCACCGAGTTTATGTACTTTTTCAAGCAAAATAACTTCCATCAGACTACCTCAATTCATAACGATTTTATAATAACAGATTCTTTTGTAACTGACTCGTCTCACAATTCGTTTTTCGAGCCAATTTTTCCTCTACGCCAACCAACATAAACGTCGGTCATACCCAAACAGGCAATAAATAATGCCATTTGCGGTAACAGTAATAACAAACAATACATCGATACGATCCAAGCCGTTGATAGCTTTAATTTATCAACGTTTCGATGTACTGACGAGATGCCTTGTATCAGATACATAAACATCAAAACAACCATAATATCTCTGAACAGATGTTGCCACGGTTCAGCAAGTACAATTACCAACAGTACAATCAGGGCACTTACTGGCAACATTTGCGATGGTAAGTTCAGTGCATAAAATTCCTTTTGAAATGCCCCGGGGTTAAACAATCTTGATTGCCACCACCTACCGCACAAAACACTCATAAGTACATTCAACATAAAGCCGGCAATCATCATTGCATTGACCATGCCAACTGCTGGTGCCAATACTTCTTTATATTGGTCTGTTTCTTCTGGCGGCACCGTTTTCTCTAGCATGATAGTCAACCATTGCTGCCACCACGCAGATACATCTCCGATGATGAGATATATCGCAACAATTAACGCCGTTGCCAATAATCCTGCTGCAAGTAGTAATAGGCCCTGCCGTTCACAATAACGAAGTAACATCGCTGCGGACCAGACAGGCAACCAAATCACTAATGCGTAAGCAAAAACCAGTTCTATTGGTAATTTTGCAATTAGTGCAAATGCCACTAACACCAACAGACTTGCCATCAATATTTGCAGTGCAACAGTTGCCCCTTTCCTCAGGGTAATCAAGGCAACAACAGAGCCACTAATTAGAAAGGCAAGCGGCGGCATTAACAACGAAATCAAGGCACTAAAGGTTGTCACTGCAATGGCCTGAAATCTGCCACTCAATAGATAGTTGCCGATCATTTAGTATTGACTACTGCTTGACCAATGTACAATTGGTTTTCGCATTAAATATGCCCATCTAAACAGTAGATGAACATATGCTATATATATTTTATTCAGCTCAGCCTAATGCGCGTCACAATAAGGAATCAAAGCAAGATAGCGCGCGCGCTTGATTGCAGTTGATAACTGTCTTTGATAACGAGCATTTGTACCTGAAATTCGACTTGGAGCAATTTTTCCATTTTCAGACACATAATTCTTTAATGTATTGAGATCTTTGTAATCAATCTCTTTAACACCATCTGCAGTAAACCTGCAGAATCTTTTACGTTTGAAATAACGAGCCATCTTATAATCCTCTCAATTTAGTCTTCTGATGCAGGCTTAGCGGCGGCTTCTTCAGCTGCTTCGTCCTGACTTGGTTCTTCAACAGCTGCCTCAGCTACAACAGGTTCTGCTGGAACGGCTTCTTCAGCAACTACAGGTTCCACTGGAGCTGGTCGAGACTCTTCTTCATCCTTGGGTTTAATCAAGTGAGATGCCTCGGTGACAGCTTCATCCTTTTTAATAACTAGATTACGGATGACAGCATCGTTGAAACGAAAACCATCAGTCAGTTGATTCAGAGATTCAGCATCACATTCGATGTTCATAAGAACATAGTGAGCCTTGTGAATTTTGTTAATTGGGTATGCCAAAAGCCGACGACCCCAATCTTCCAAACGATGTATTGTGCCGTTGTTGCTTGTGATAATGCTCTGATAGCGATCTATCATCGCAGGAACTTGCTCGCTCTGATCCGGATGGACCAGAAAGACGATTTCATAGTGTCTCATTGTGTATCCCCAAGGTTTATTAGCCTCCCCTATCATTTCAGGGTGAGGCAAGGATGAGTAAAGTGGCGCGATTCTAATGGATTGGATTGCCTACTGCAATGCGATACAGGCTGAAATTTCAGAAATCAGGCTAAAAATAGCTAAACATTGCTATGTTTCTATATTTTCAGGCTAATTCATTGAGATTCAGATACTTCTCTGTCTGATAACCTCATATAAAACCACGCCAGCCGCGACCGAGACATTCAAGCTCTCTACATGGCCATGAATGGGTAACGAAGCGGTGTAATCACACTCTTTCTGAACCGAGTCTCTCATACCTTTACCCTCTCCACCCATGACAATCGCCGTTGGAATCTTTAAGTCAAGATCATAGATCGTTTGTTCAGCATCACCCGCGGTTCCGACCACCCAGACGCCTGCTTCCTTTATCTTCTTCATTGCACGCACAAGATTGACCACACTGATAACGGTGACGTTCTCTACCGCTCCACTCGCAACTTTGCGCACGGTCTCATTGATACTTGCTGCGCGATCATTCGGGATAATTACCGCTGTGACACCTGCCGCATCAGCGGTGCGGATACACGCACCAAGATTATGTGGGTCTTGTATTGAGTCGAGGACCAAATAAAGCGGATTACCATCTTGATTTTGCTCCAGAACATCATCGAGATCGTGTTCTGTTTTCTTTGCTAGTTTCCGAACTTCCAAAATCACACCCTGATGGTTCTGGTTTTTAACCATCTTGCTCAAGGTCGGACGTGGTACCGTTTGAATCGACACACCTAGTTTATTAAGTGACTCATGGATTGAACTCACTGAATCAGACTGAATTGATTCTTGTATCAAGGCACTCAAAATTGTTTCAGGTGAGTTTTCTAAAACCTGTTTAACCGCATGCAGGCCAAAAATTCGATCTGTTCGTTTACTCATTCTCTTTTAACTCAAAGTCTATTTTACGTTCTTCTAAATCAACTCGTGTGACAAGCACATTGAGTTTCTGTCCAAGCTTGAAAACCTTACCTCCACGCTCGCCACGGAGAGTATGCGTGATCGCATCAAAATGATAATAATCAACCGGGAGATTACTGATATGAATCAATCCTTCAATAAATATATCATCCAGTACGACAAACAAACCAAATGACGTGACTGAACTCACCATGCCACCATACGTTTCGCCTACCTTATCTTCCATAAAGGCACACTTGAGCCGTTGTACCGCATCACGTGATGCCTCTTCCGCCCGACGCTCGGTCATTGAAGAATGTTCGGCCAGCTCCAACACCTGTTGCGGAGAATAATTAAACGTTGCCGCCGTATTGCCTTCAACAATATGCACAATCCCCCGATGGACCATCAGATCAGGATAACGGCGAATAGGCGAAGTGAAGTGTGCATAGATAGGAAAACCTAATCCAAAATGACCTTCATTCACCATACTATAAGATGCAAGCGGCATACTGCGTAGCAAAACAGTCTCTAACATATGCGCATCATCGCGCTTTCTAATAACGTCCATCAGCTTCGCATAATCTTTAGAAGTGGGCTCTTCTCCACCACCTAAAGACAAACCGAGTTGCGATAGTAGTGAACGCACATTCTCAAGCTTTTCCAACTTCGGCGTTTCGTGAATACGATACATTGTTGGAATTTTATTTTTCTCAAGAAACTCACCCGCTGCGACATTCGCGACTAGCATCATCTCTTCGATTAAACGATGCGCCTCATTTCTTTCAACGGTATGGATGGCTTCAATATGACCTTTATCATTAAATTCAAATCGGGATTCCATTGATGAAAAATCAATTAGACCTTGATTCTTGCGTTCTCCATGCAGCAATTGATATAGCTGATATAAATCATCGAGATGATTTACATGAGCCTCACGTTTCTGCCTAGCATCATTATCCTTCTCGACAACAATCGCAGACATTTCCGTATAGGTTAAACGGGCTGCTGATTTAATAATGCCTTTAAAGAAAGAAGAATGTTTAACCCTGCCTTTAGCATCAATATTTAATTCACAAATCAGGCTATATCGATCAACTTCAGGCTTAAGCGAACATAAACCATTCGATAAAATCTCTGGTAACATGGGAATAACACGATCAGGGAAATAGACCGAGGTGCCTCGTAAGCGCGCATCATCATCAAGCGCACTTTGTTTTTTGACATAGTGGGAGACATCAGCAATGGCCACTAGCAAACGCCAGCCACTCCCCTCTTTATTACCCTCTTTTTGGCAAAAAACAGCATCATCAAAATCACGTGCGTCTTCGCCATCAATGGTAACAAAAGGAATATCACGGCAATCAGTCCTATCGGAGATATTTTCTGAATCAACTTTCTCTGTTAATCCTGCAATCTCATTATCAATGTCTTCCGACCACTCAAATGGCAAGTCATAGCTTCTAATAGCAATGTCGACGGCCATACTGGCATCAAGTCCATCACCTATAATGCTCAACACTTCACCTATAGCTTGTCGATGTTTTTCAGGTTGGTGCACAATCTTGGCAACGACATATTGCCCGTGCTTTGCCTGGTTTCTATTTTTTGTTGGAATTAATAAATCCTGACTCAAACGTTTATTATCGGGTACCACATATGCAATATCACTTTCTTCGTAATAACGTCCTACCAATTGTTCGTTAGCACGTTCTAAAACTTCAACCAAGGCACCTTCGCGTTTACCTTGTTTATCTACACTCACTTGTCGCACTAAAACGCGATCGCCATTTAAAACCGTACGCATTTCTTTTCCTGACAAATACAGATCTTTTCCACCTTCATCTGGAACGACAAAGCCATAACCATCCGGGTGTCCTATTACGCGACCTTTAATCAAGTCCATTTTTTCAATCAGTCCATAACTACCACGTCGATTCCGGATCAATTGACCATCACGTTCCATAGCCTTAAGTCTGCGACCCAATGCCTGACGAATCTCCGGATCATGGATAACAAATGCCTCGGCAAATTGCTTACGCTTTAATGGTCGTCCCGCTTCACGCAGGAAAGACAATATGGCTTCACGTTCTGGTAACTTGAAGACTTTATTCGGAGATGACTGTGGTTTAGATTTTTTACCCATGGCCTTTTTGGTTTGACAATATTATAGGGGCTAGTTAAAGTCCGCCCTCCTCAGTTCCGATACTATAACACATGCTGATGTGGCGGAATGATGGGCACGACCGCATCAATGCGGGAGGTAGAACGAAACAGGATTCAGAGTCGAGGAAGCCCGAATACCATGGCCGCCAGGATAGCGTGAACGGCGGATAGGCAGATGAGTCAGAAAGCGACCGCGCATAGCGCGTTTGTTAAAAATAGAACTAGAATAATATATTTGATGCCAATTTAAATTATGCCGAGGTGGCGGAATTGGTAGACGAAGTGCAGGAGGCACTAGTGTCGCGAAGGACAGGACGTCCGAGACGAATACATGGATGTATTCGGTAGAATAATGTCAGGAACAAATTTTCGAGCGGCCGCGCGTAGCGCGTTTGTAAGAATAAAATTAGAATATTAAGTTTGGTGCCAATTTAAATAATGCCGAGGTGGCGGAATTGGTAGACGCGCTAGCTTCAGGTGCTAGTGGGGGTAACCCCGTGGAGGTTCAAGTCCTCTTCTCGGCACCATAAATTGTTTTTTTAAGCCTCTTCGATTTTAGGCACCAACAGCTCCCTCATTCATTCCGTATCTTGTTTTAAGATGATACTCTACGTCAACATTCTTGTATTTCTTCACAATATCTTCTGCTATACGATTTGCTTCTAATTCTATTACTTCGCAGGTTTTCCTCTTTTTCATATTCGTGATTTTTTTCGATTTCATTGGCGGCCTTTATGCCATGAAATTTATGTCAATTTTCATGAACTAAGCAGGTGAAACAAACTTTATTTACTCTATCATTTCAAGAATCATCTTCTTTGCAAGTTTAAAATCAGTCTTGCCACTACCTAGTTTTGGTATCTCTTCTACTACCAAAACTGCTGCCGGGATCATCAATGGGTTCGCATCAGCATCTAGCATTGCCTTTTTAACATCCGTAAGCTGAACCTCTTTTACAATCATCAGTATTACTTTTTCACCCTTCTTCTCATCAGGTAGATTGACTGCAACTAATTCTAGCTCGGGTTCATTTAAAGCATTTCTTACTATTTCTTCGACGGCAGTCAGGCTAATCATTTCGCCGCCGAGTTTGGCGAAGCGTGAATAACGATCAACAATGCTTAAAAATCCATCTTTATCAAGATGTCCTTTATCACCGGTTTTATACCAACGTTTATCATCAAGTATCGCAATGACCTCATTGGTCTTCTCTTCATCACCCAGATAACCCAACATCACCTGACTGCCACCGATCAAGATTAATCCATCTTCGCCGGTTGCCAGTTCTTCTAATGTCTCAGGATCAACTATTCGAAAACTTGTACCCGGTAATGGCATTCCGACAGTACCCTGTTTATTGCCTAACTGGACTGACCAGTAATTTACATCAAGCGCATCAGGAATATTTACACTTGCAACCGGTGTTGTTTCGGTTGCACCATAGCCTTCATAAATATCTTTATTAAACTTCAGCTTGAAGGCATCACGCACATCCGGACTGAGTTTTTCTGCACCAGCGACAACAATACGTAATGATTCCAACATCAATGGATGTATACGTTTATTTTTCGTATAAAGTCTTAAGAAGGTTGAGGTGCCACAGAAAATCGTTGCACGATATTTCGCAATAGCTTTTGAAATATTCACCGCATCGGTTGGATCAGGATGGCAAATCATCGGGATGCCTTCAACTAGAGGCATAAATGTCGTTACCGTTATACCAAAGGCATGAAACAGCGGTAAGCTTGCCATAACAACATCGGTGTCTTGTGTATTTAACATATCCGAGATCTGTTTCAGGTTAGCCATGATATTGCGATGACTCAACATCACGCCTTTTGGTGTGCCTTCACTACCACTAGAAAACAAGATTGCTGCTGGCGTATTAATATCGACATTCTTACAATAGAGAAACCTTAATATGCCTGCTGGTAAGCACATTACCGTTATCAAAGTACGCAAACTGGTCGTTTTACTGATTTCAGTTTTGAGATCTTCCATGTAAATAAGCTGACTGTCGGCAAAGGCATCATTTAGCTCAACACCTTTCTTAGCCAATTTTTCCATAAACTTACGTGATGTATAGATTGTCTTAATACCGGCTTTCGTTACTGAACTGTGTAATGCCTCGCGACTGGCGCTGAAATTGAGATTAACAACAGTCTTACCGCGAAGGATAGCGGCCATATTAGCAATAGCACCTGCGCTACTGGTGGGTAATAACAAACCGACGTTTTGTTCTTTAGAATATTTTTTAATTAAACGAGAGAAACAGATCACCCCGGTTAAGAATTTATTACCGGTTAATGGGCCAGCTAATGAATCGGCAACGGTTAATTCATCGCCGTTGCGTTTTGCTGTATCAATAAATGCAGCACCGATTGAAGGCAAGTCACTGGTGTAGTGTTCCCATGAATCGATAGACAGATCAAAAATACGTTTCTTTAATTCATCTGTTGTTGTATCGATAGGTAGGCGTTCACCAAAAGCAACAATAATGTCGTGTTTGATTCCACTACTTCGCAGGTTCTTTAATTTTTCACTGGAACGTGAAAACCAACTGCCCCATAGACCACGTAGATAAAAAGGCAGAATAACAGCGTTGGCCTCTTCTGCTGCTTTCTCATAACCGCGCTGAAATTCGCCTAATTGCCCGGTACGACTGATAGCACCTTCCGGGAATAAACAAACCACATCTCCATTATTTAAACTCTCATTAATTTGTTTAAGTGCGCCTTTACTGGCTCCGGTAGAAACCGGGATCACATTAAAAATATCCAGAAACCACTTGAGATACCAACGTTCGTAAATATTACGAATCATGACGAAACGAATGGGTCGAGGTGAAGCCATCTGAATAATGCCCCAGTCTATCCAACTGATGTGATTACCAAGCATCAAGACACCACCTCGTTCTGGAATATATTCTAAGCCCAATACTTGAAGACGATAACGATGTCCGATGATAAAGCTAACAATAATACGAACCAATGACTGCGGCAGTTTATAAGAGGTATAGATCGTTCCAACTATCGCGACGACTAAAAGTATGTTGAATAACCCAAGACTACCCATGCCACTGACTGCAAACAATACAGTTAAACCGAGAAAACTTAACATCACTACATTTTGAATCAGGTTGTTGCCAGCGAGTACACGACCTAATTCATCTTCTTCGGCATTAAACTGAATCAGTGCATTCAGCGGAATTAAAAGGAAACCGCCAAACATGCCCCAGGCAAGAAAATTTATCGCCTGTAGATACACGTTCCCAAGGTTAGGTAAAATAAACAAACAAAGCGCAATACCTATTGAACCAATGGGAATCATGCCCGTTTCAATGTGCGTTTTTGAGATCCGCCCGGCAATGATCGAACCTAGCATAATACCCAGACCGGCACAGGCCAAGATCCCTTGAATGATGATGGTATTGCTTATGCCCAGTGCTTCCTTCGCATAAGCGGGGAACGATGCCAACATGACTTGAGAGATGGCCCAGAAAACTGATAGGCCAATGATTGACAGAAAGATGACCTCACGATCAAGAATTGTACGCAAATTTGTTTTTAAATAATTTCCACTGGTATATTCTTTAAATTCAAATGTCATATCCTTATCAACTGGATGTTTTTGCGGCAAGTTATAAGCAAGAACTAATTCGATAATGCTAAATGCGACCAAGCCCCAGCCAATCGGTGCAATGTTCTTTAATAGAGAAGAAGTATCATTGAAATTTACGTCATCTAAGAATCCTTCAAACAAAACTGAGAAAATAAAGATACCAGCAAGAATCGCAATCGTTGTCGTTGCTTGTACTAATCCATTCGCACGGGCAAGGTTATCCTTGCCAACCATTTCCTTGATAAAACCATATTTTGCAGGGGAATAAAAAGCACTTTGCAATGCCAAAACAAAAGTCATAGCGAAAGCAGGCCAAAACCATCCCAGATAATAAAACAATGTAATACATAAGGTAATACCAACAGCAATCCAGCAACTGATGAGCATTACTTTATTTTTTGGATATTTATCAGAACAAAAACCAGCCGGAGACATTAGAAGTATAAAAGGCAAAAGAATTAATGCATTTACAATTGCCGTTAGGATTATCTGTTCCTGTCCATCATAAATCTTGAACACCGTATTCTGAATTATGATCTTATGACCAAGATCAACCAGAGCATTAAGAAAGACCACCACGATATATGGTAAAAATCCGCGATATTTAAATAAAGTCATCATTTGCTCCGCCTCCTTAAATTATCCATACATTTCCCTGAAGATTACAAAATTATTAATATAGACAACTAAAAGTTTTTTTGTATTATTTTCATGTTCTATTCCTATTAATTATTACTACCTTGTTTATTCCAATGGCACAAATATATCACCTCGTTTAAATATTAAAAAAACGCTTAAAGCTCATGGCCTAAGCTACAGCGATACAGAAAAATAATTGGCATGTCTGAAGCCAGTATAAAACGTATATTCCCTGAAAAGAAATTTACCCTGGAATAGAATTAAATTACTAATTGCACCCAACTTTGCATGGTACGAGAACGATTCTATACAAAACTTTTTTTCAATCGAAAGTTGAACAAGCTTTTTTTAATATCCGATTTAATAAAGCAAATATAGTTTTCCATAAGAAAATGGAGAAACTGATTAAGGAGTTTAACGAAATCAATGATACCGATGCAGGTTATCTATTAGATGAACGTGTCGGGACAACAGTCGTTTTGGTATTGAGGCAAGAGCAATATCGTCTATTTGAAGATATGAGGAAATGAAATCTCTGTAATGTATTACATGCTTAAACTGCTATGTTAATAATCACAAAATATTATCATCTATTTTTTATACTTTGATACTTTTAATGAAATGGGTTTCGTAAAACAATGGTCTCTGCCCGATCAGGACCTGTTGAAATAATATCAATCGGAACCCCTGTAATTTCAGAAAGACGGTTCAAATAATCGACCGCCTTCTTGGGCAAATCATCATAATTGGTAGCACCGACAGTTTTTGATTGCCAGCCCGAGTGCTCTTCGTATATTGGTTTACATTTGGCAAATTCTTCTGCACCGATAGGTGGAACCTCAACAGTCTTACCATCTATCTCATATCCTGTACAAACTTTAATTGTTTCCAATTCATCCAAGACGTCAAGTTTGGTAATGCATAATCCGGTTAAACTATTAATTTGTGCTGAACGCCGTAATGCGACTGCATCATACCAACCACAACGTCTGCCACGCCCTGTTGTCGCTCCAAATTCATGTCCGACTTCAGCAATGTGCTTCCCAGTCTCGCAGTGTAATTCTGTCGGGAATGGACCTGAACCTACACGCGTTGTATAGGCTTTCGTAATACCTAATACATAATCAAAATGACAAGGTCCAAAACCAGTGCCCGTAGCGGCACCACCTGCTGTTGTACTTGAGGAGGTTACGAATGGATAAGTACCATGATCAATATCAAGCCAGGTGCCCTGTGCGCCTTCGAACATGATGTTCTTGCCATCGGTATATAATTCATTAAGACGCGTGCCGGTGTCTGCAATCATAGGAACGAGGTCTGCCGACAGTTTTCTAATGTCGTCCAACGATTTCTGATAATCAATCGCGTCGCATTTATAGTAGTTGGTCAGCATGAAGTTATGATATTCCAACACTTCTTCAAGCTTATTTGCTAGAAGCTCATCATGCATAAGATCGCCAACGCGTAATGCACGTCGTGCAACTTTATCTTCATAAGCCGGGCCGATACCTCTACCTGTAGTTCCTATCGCTGCTTTGCCTTTCTTTTTTTCGCGCGCCTGATCAAGGGCAATATGGTATGGCAATATTAAAGTACAGGCTTCTGATATCTTTATGTGTTTACGTGCTGAAACACCATTCTCTTCCAGCATGTTAATTTCTTCCATTAGCGCATGTGGACTAAGCACAACACCATTGCCAATAATACAATCAACACCATCATGTAAAATTCCTGATGGGATTAAGTGAAGAACTGTCTTTTTACCTTCAATAATAACGGTATGACCGGCATTGTGTCCGCCTTGAAAACGTACAACGGCAGCGGCATCTTCGGTCAATAAATCAACTATTTTACCCTTACCCTCATCACCCCATTGGGTACCCAGTACAATTACATTTTTACCCATTTTTATAATTTCTTTTTTTATTAATTAATGTCTTTAACGATCCACTCGCCATTTTCTATGGTGAGTTGCTGATCACAATTCATTTCGCTGGCTGAAGCTTGTTGCCCTTCTAGCTCTTCAACTACGATGCTTCCGGTTTTGCGAAGTGTATTTATCTTTTCATGTAATGCCACATCGGGTGATGTCGGAGCAAAAATACTTGATGGTGTTTTATTGATTATGCTCTGATGCTTTAATAAAGATTTAACGTCTGTACTAAACCCTGTTGCTGGTCTTGCACGGCCAAAAGCACTGCCTATATCGTCGTATCGTCCACCAAAGGCTATGCCGTCACCCTCACCGGGAACAAAAGCGGTATAGACCATGCCAGTGTGATAGTGATAACCACGTAACTCAGCCAGATCTACATTAATAGACACTTCTGTCTGTCCTGTTATTGACTCAGCCAATGCCTTAACTTCATCAATATATTGCGCACTTTCAGGAGAAAGTTTACCCAATAGTTTTTTAGCTTCATCTAATACTGCCACGTCACCATTCATGTCGACTAGCTCAAGTAATGCATTGCTGGCAGCGTTAGTAATATTCCATTCTTTATAGAACGACTTTAATTCATCCTTGGCTTTCCTTTGCAACGCTTCAAACACTTGTGCTTGTTGCGCATTGCTCAATGATGAATCGTAACTTAATGTTCTAAAGATACCAATGTGTCCAAGATCAATATAAGTCTGATTAATACCCACCTGTTTCAACGTAGCTAACATCAATTTAACGATTTCAATATCACTTGCTACACCAGAGTGCCCGTACAGCTCCGCACCGACTTGTAATGGTGCGCGTGTATCACCGGACTTGCCGGGACGCGTGTGTAATACCGAGCCAAGATAACAAAGACGAGTGGGCGTATCACGTTTTAACAAATGCGCATCGATACGTGCTACCTGTGGCGTAATATCCGCACGAATACCCATCAAACGTCCGCTTAATTGATCGGTCAATTTAAACGTTTTTAAGTCAAGGTCTTCACCAGTTCCGGTAAGTAACGATTCCAGATATTCAACCATAGGTGGAATAACAAACTCATAGCCCCATGTAGAAAACAGGTCAATGATTGTTCTGCATAGTTGTTCAAGTTCAATTGCCTTAGGCGGCAATATTTCTTCAACACCTTCAGGGAGTAACCAACGATTTTTAATATTCATAATTTAATCAACGAACAATGTATAACAATATCAAACCAACCAACATACTAGAGACACCCAAAAACCGTAATGTTTGGTTATCCATATGAGCCGCAGCAAGGAATACTTTTCGAATACCTTCAGGATTCAGAAATGGCGACAGACCTTCTAATATAAAAACTAGCGCAAGCGCAGCTAAGAGATCAGAAAAATTAATATCAAACAATCACTTTCACCATTTCTATTTTCATAGAAACAGGCTTATTTAGTCTATTAAATAAGCCTGTTGTCTGTATGAGCCTGAGTTTAATTGCCTTTTGAATTATTAAAATATCTAAAGAAATCTGATTTAGGTTCAAGCAGCAATACATCATTACTGTCGTTGAAACTATTCTTATAGGCATCCAGACTACGATAAAACGAGTAGAATTCTTCGTCCTTAGTATAGGCCGCTGCATAAATTTCAGTTGCCTGCGCATCACCTTCACCACGTATCATTTCAGCATCCCGATAGGCATTCGCCAGAATAATCTCGCGTTCACGATCAGCATTAGCACGGATACGCTCAGAAGCTTCAGAACCACGTGCTCGAAAGTCCTTAGCGACACGATTACGTTCTGCTCGCATACGCTCATAGACTGAATTACTGACTTCTGTCGGCAAATCAATTCTCTTGGTACGAACATCGACCACGGTGATACCTAATTCTTGAGGCAGGTTTGAAGTGCTTGCAGTAACAACACTAAGAATTTGAGTCCGTTCACCCGCAACAACTTCTTGAACGGTACGCGCACCAAATTCATCTCGTAAAGCACGATTGATACGCTGCCCTAACAGACCATTTGCATAGAGTACATCACCTCGTGTTGCAGTATAAAACTTATCAACATCGGTAATTCGCCACTTTGCATAATAATCAACAATCACATCTTTCTTTTCTATCGTTAGAAAGCGCTGTGGTTCTTGATCAAGGTTTAATAACCGCTTTTCAAACTTCTTAGCCGCATTCACAACCGGCATCATAAAATGTAGCCCCGGCTGGTCATCAGAACGAACAATTTCACGAAACTTGAAAACCAGAGCCTGTTCCCATTGGTTCACTGTAAACACAGATGAATAGGCAACGATCGCAATTATTATTAAAGGAATTAGAATTTTAGGATTCAAAGGCATTAGCGTACTCCCCTGAGTCGGTCATCAAGTCTTTGCCGAACATCATCCATTGAAGAAGATGAAGAAGAAGTAGAAGACTCATTAAAGTTTTGAATAGTATTATTCGAGCTACTATTTTGTCGTTTATCAATCAATTTATCTATCGGCAAGTACATCAAACTATTTCCGTTATCATTATCAATAAGCACTTTATTGGTATTTGTGAACACTGATTCAATAGCATCCAGATATAACCTTTCACGTGTTACCGCAGGTGCACGCTGATATTCAGCCAATAGCTGTCCAAAACGACTCGCCTCACCTTCCGCCTTGGAGATGATTCGTGACTTATAGCCATTTGACTCTTCACGTAATCGAGCTGCGCCACCACGGGCCTTTGGCAAAATATCATTCCTGTAGGCTTCCGCTTCATTCACCTGACGCTGTTCATCTTCTCGTGCCTTAATAGCATCATCAAATGCTGCTTTAACTTCTTCTGGTGGTTTCGCTGGTTGCATTTCTGCGGTGGATATATAAATACCTGTTTTATATTCCCCCAGTGTTTCCTGAATTAATGATTGTATTCTTTCTGCGATTTCACTTCGTCCTTCGGTCAAGACAAAATCCAATTTACTCTTACCAATTACTTCACGAACTGAACTTTCGGTGACTTGCCTTAATGTTGAGGCTGGAGAGTAAACATTAAACAAATATTCATCTGCATTGCCTATTCGCCACTGAACTGCCACTTCAACATCAACAATATTTTCATCTTGAGTCAGCATCAATGCTTTATGTGTAATTGATCGAACCTGTCCAACATTAACTTTTTGAACAACTTCTATCGGCCTAGGTAAACGAAAGTTTAAACCCGGTTCAATAGTATCAACGTGTTTACCAAAACGAAGCACAACACCGCGTTCTTGTTGATCTATCAAGTAAGTCGCATCAAAGGCTAACCATGCTAAAAGCAGAATAATGCCAACGACAAATGGAAACATGGCATTATTGTCACCTACTTTGTTAGGTCGATTACCAAACATTCCGCCTAGGCCTTTTTGCATCTTCTTGATAATTTCGTCTAGATCAGGTGGCCCCTCTCCATTACCGCTATTACCCCAGGGGTCTTTACCCTTATCTTTATCAGGTGGTTCATTCCAGCCCATTATGTATTTCTCCGACGACATTTATGAGTATTGTATAAATACCCTTGTGTAAAATATAAAAAATGAATTTGTGTGCGATCTTAATAGCGAGCAGGCTATGCCTGCAACTGCGATATATCCAAGCTGGCTTCTTCACAAAGCTTATTTAGTCTGAATTCTTCCAACTCAACTTCCATTGTCCAGCCACCTTTTTCGTTCTCATCATCCTGTCTAACGGCTCCAAGATCAAATAATTTTGCCCTTAATTGACCTGCTGTGACCGGTAGGTTTAGATGATGCGGCTTCCGGTCATGCCGTAACTGTTGCTCAATGCCTTCTTGTAATAGCTCCAGTCCTTCGCCCGTCTGAGAAGACAACCATATCCTGACATGGGGGTAATTATCAGCCATTTCTACTCGCGCCGTTTGTTCTGAATATCTATCTATCTTGTTATAGATCTCTATTTGAGGAACATTTTCCGCTCCAATTAACTCGATAACCTTATTAACCTCATCTATTCGTTGCTGTCGTTGCTCATGATCAACATCGATGACATGTATTAATAAATCAGCTTCTCTGACTTCTTCCAATGTCGCTTGAAACGACTCAACTAGATCATGCGGTAAATCTCGAATAAATCCTACCGTATCTGTTAAAATAATATTTCTTCCAGAATCCATCTCAACTCGTCTCAGTGTCGGGTCGAGGGTCGCGAACAATTGATCCGCCGTCCTGACATGAGCCCCGGTCAAACGATTAAACAGGGTTGATTTTCCTGCATTGGTGTAGCCGACGAGTGAAATAACCGGCACATCGTTTTTCTTGCGCTGCTGTCTACTCAAATATCGTTGCTTACGCACTTTATCCAAGCGCTGATTAATCAATTTAATTCTAAATCCTACCAGACGGCGATCAGTTTCAAGCTGGGTTTCACCTGGTCCACGTAATCCTATACCGCCTTTTTGACGTTCTAAATGTGTCCAGCCCCGTATTAATCGGGTCGACAAATGCTGCAATTGAGCCAATTCAACCTGCAATTTACCTTCATAACTTCGTGCGCGTTGGGCAAATATATCCAGAATCAAGCCTATTCTGTCTATGACACGAACTTTGATATGATTCTCGAGGTTTCTTTCCTGTGCTGGTGTCAGCGGATGATTAAATATGACAACATCAGCATTCAATTCTTCAGCTTGCATGGTGATTTCGTCGGCCTTTCCCTTGCCAACAAAGAACTGTGCATCAGGAAATTGACGTGGGGCCTTAATAGAACCGATCACATCCAAACCAGATGAATCGACTAATTGAACAAATTCACTATATGCATCATCAGTCGTAGATTTATAAAAATCGACGTAAACGATTAAGGCACGCTGAATGTCAGCGGATTTTGATTCCAAATGCTTACCAAACTAGATTAATTGAGGTCACGCTTCTTCGCCAGAATCCTCATCAGCACGAGGTAGTTTGACGTTTCTCGCCGGTACAATTGTTGAAACTGCATGTTTATACACCAACTGGCTCACCGAATTTTTAAGCAATATGACAAATTGATCGAAAGATTCTACCTGTCCTTGTAATTTAATCCCATTGACCAGAAATATGGATACAGGAATGCGCTCTTTCCTTAATGCATTTAAAAAAGGATCCTGCAATGAGTGCCCCTTACTCATAATAATTCTCCTTTGAATCTAATTATTCTTATTTATCAGCCGTTTAATTAGAACTACGACCATTTCTGCTTGTTATTCGACAAGTATATTACAAATGAGAAAAATATATGGCTAATTATCCAGATTTTTCAGAATTTTAGAGAAAATGCCAGTTTTGTATGGATCATGCCATTCAGCATTATCTTCTGACCGACACCAGGTGATCTGACGCTTGGCAAGTTGCCGTGTAGCAATAATGGCATAATCCTGCATTTCTTCGTGGCTGCACTCTCCATTTAAATAACGCCAAACCTGTCTGTAACCAACCAACCGCATAGACGGTAAATCTAATGATAAGTCACCGCGGCGATGCAAGGCCTCGACCTCATCGACGAATCCAGACTTCAGCATAGCTAAAAACCGGTGTTTGACCCGTTCGTGAAGATCTGAACGATCTTCGGGTGACAAGATAATTTTTATGATCGGGTATGGAAACGGCTTTTTATGCTCAGCAGAGATTAATGATGTTAATGTTTTTCCTGTTATTTCATAAACTTCTAATGCTCTTTGAATACGTTGCGGATCATTTTCATTAATTCGATTCGCTGCTTCCAGATCGATTTCTTTCAATCTGCTATGCAGGCTTTGCCAACCGTCAGCATCCGCCTCTGCTTCTATCTTGGCACGTATTTGCGAGTTGGCCTCAGGCAATTCCGCTAAACCTTGCTCAAGAGCACGAAAATATAATCCTGTGCCGCCAACAAGCACAGGCGTCTTATTTCTGGCCAAGATCTCTTCGATAGCCGAGCTTGCATCTTCCCTGAATTGTGCCGCTGAATACGAATTCAATGGGTCACATATATCAATCAATCGATGTGGCGCCTTCGCTAATAGTTCTTTATCCGGTTTTGCTGTACCTATGTCCATCCCCTTATAGACCATCGCTGAATCGACGCTGATGATCTCACTATCAATATTTTGATTTAAGTACACAGCTAAATCTGTTTTACCCGTTGCCGTTGGCCCCATAATAAAAATGACTCGTGGGGAATCAATCATGATTTAAGAAGTGTTGATAAGGTTTCAGAATCAAGTTTACGCCATGGTAATGGACTCGATTCATGCGATATATTTTCAAACATGGAAATATCATTAATTAATTGTATTGTGTTGTTAGCATCCAACGTTGTACCTGAATCGTTAATGTGCTGCGCTAGTTTATTAGAAATAAATTCAGCCGCCTCATTTTTATTTAAGGCAGCAAGCAGATCATTGACTAAAGGAATTAATTCGGCATAAATCAATATGGCAGGTATCGAGCGAATTAATATTTGCGTTGGTGCTATCTGTTCTAATTTAAAGCCCCATTGCTCAATAATTACTACATCTTTATTAACAATTTCCCGTAAATCAGCATTCAATTCACAAGCCACCGGCACTAGAACAGGTCTCATTGTCATCGACTGTGACAAGAAACTTTTGTATAAATGCTGTGCAGTTATTAATGCTCTTGATTTAGCGATATCAATTAAATATTGATAATCACTAATTGTAGCAATTAGGAATTGGTTTGATAGTAATGATAAATATTTGGACGATGTCCTCCTGCTATCGAGAATATCGGTTTGTTTGAAATTAGCCGTGCTATAAACATTAGCTCCTTCATTAATTTTTTTATGAGCATTTAATTCATTCGTGCCATAGTTAACATTGTTGTCTACAGCGACTATTGGTTTTCTTAAACACTCTAAAAGACTGCTATAAATAAAATCATGCACATTTCGGGTTTCTGAAAACCGGACTTCTGATTTGGCAGGATGGACATTAACATCAACTAATGAAGGATCAATTTCAAAGTGCAGCACATAACTTGGATAACGACCAGTAGCAATGCGATCATCATAAGCTAAACGTATGGCGTGACTGACATGCTTATCTCGAACAACCCGGCCATTGACGTAAAAATACTGTCGATCAGATTGACTACGAGCTACGTCATTTAATCCCAACCAGCCCCATAAATGCATACCCTCTTTTGCAGAATCAACCTTGACACTTTTATTAATAAAAGACCGTCCACAAACACTGATGACACGATGTTCAATATCGTCCTTACACGCGGGTAAACTAAATAAAGGATGATCATTATGTTTAACGAATAATCCGGTTGAAAAGTGACTCAAGGCGAGTGCTCTAATCAAAGACTGAATGTGTAGATACTCAGTTTTTTCTGATTTTAAAAACTTACGACGCCCTGGTGTAGAAAAAAATAAATCATCAACTTCAACTGTTGTCCCGGTCTCATGGGATGCTGGTTTTATCTGGGATTGATTATCGATACTCCAAGCCTGTTTGGAACCTTTAAGGCGCGATGTCATTTTAAATCGTGAAACCGAAGCAATACTGGGAATAGCTTCGCCTCTGAAGCCCATACTGACTATTTGTGACAGGTCAGAAAATATTGATAATTTACTGGTCGCATGTGCTTGTAACGCTAAAGCCAGATCATCTTTATGAATCCCCTGTCCATTATCACGCACACGTATCAAACTTTTACCTGCTTCTTCAATATCGATTTCAATTTTTGTTGCCGCGGCATCAATACTGTTTTCAATCAATTCCTTTACGACAGAAGCCGGGCGTTCGATCACTTCACCAGCAGCAATCTGGTTTGCAACTGAAACAGGGAGTTTATGGATGCGAGGAAAACTTTTACTATCAGACATGAGCCGTATGATACGGCAGGTATTACTGACTAGGTAGTCCTAGTGTGTGAGGTTTATCAAGTACCGCTACTTCTTGGAATACTAATCGTCTGCCCCACACGAACCAAATCGCCTTTCAGATCATTGTATCGTCGTAAGGTATCAGTAGTGACCTCGTAGTGTTGTGCAATAGTCGAAAGCGTTTCACCGCGTCCTATAATGTGCTTTCGTGAAGCCAACAAGGTTCCTTCTGGGGCAAAGTCCCGGAAATAACCACGTAGACCAACCATGATTGCATTTGCCATATTGGTCCGGTGATTTTTACTCAATAATTTTCGTTCTTCCTGTGGGTTCGAAATAAATGCCGTCTCGATCAATATTGAAGGAATGTCAGGTGACTTTAAAACGGCAAAACCAGCTGACTGCACAGTACGCTTATGTACCTTGCCAACGCTTTTTAGACCCTTCAATACACGGTCAGCAATATCGATACTGGCTTCAAGACTGGCAGTTTGTGACAAATCCAGCAACACAGAAGCGAGCACATCATCTTTATTATCTAGACTAACACCACCGATTAGATCTGAGGCATTTTCAGACTCGGCTAGCCATTTAGCCGCTTCACTACTTGCGCCGCGTTTGGATAGAACATAAACCGAGGATCCATGCACCTTCGGGTCACGAAATGCATCTGCATGGACAGACATAAACAGATCCGCCTTATATTCTCGTGCTTTGTTAATACGCTTGCGTAAAGACATATAGTAATCACCCTTACGGATCATAACCGCACGCATGCCGTGTTCTTTATTAATAACATCGACAAGCTTTTGAGAAATCTTCAATACAACATTTTTTTCATAGACGCCGCTTGGTCCCCTGGCTCCAGGGTCTTCACCACCATGACCAGCATCAATAGCAATGATCACCTCACGCGGTCGATTCGCTGAGGTAACTTCTTCCAGAACACTATTCGCTTTTATTTTTTCAGCGTCAGCACCATAAAGATCAACAACTAACCGGTGACCATATTGTTTATTGGGTTTTAATTGGAATGTTTTATATTTAACGAACTTTTTCAGATCCAATACTATCCGCAGATCATCTTGGTTACGCACAGCTGAACGAATCGCTTGTAGATACTTATCTTCAGAACCGGGCTGAACCGGCTTTTTAGTCATCGACGCTTGTTTAAGATCGATAACCGTTCGATAAGGCGCTGTTAACAATGACAACTCATGTTCAACAGGACCACTAACATCAAACACAATACGAGTACTATCAGGTGCGGCCCAAACTCGCACATTATTAATCGTCACTGCCTCAGCAAGAACCGATGTTGATAGAAAGACGAAAATATTAAATAAAATCAGACGCATTTTCGTTGCCTTAGATCCTGACCTTTGTATTGTTTATATGACTATAGGGTGAATAGTTTCAAGTTTTGTTTAAAAAAGCAACCTATATCCATGTTTTATATGAATAATAGTAGATATATCTGTAGTGTCAACTGCTGTAGATAGCGGTTTTATGAAGCTGATTTGATGTGTTGCAGAATGTTCTCACCGGTGGCTGAATGTGGTTTTATTTCGACCTCTCTGCCCGAGGAAATATGTGAAAGAAGCAGAGTGATATCCGCCTCGGGGAGTACATCTGCTCCCTGCTCAGGCCATTCAAACAGGCAGATTGCTTTGCCATCGCAATAATCACGGATGCCCATTGCCTCAAGCTCTTCAGGGTCATTAATACGATATAAATCAAAGTGATAAATATCTTTCCCAGCAATCGAATAGGGTTCGACCAAAGTATAAGTGGGACTTTTTACATTGCCAGAATGACCTAGTGCATTTAGTAATCCACGTACAAAAGTGGTCTTACCCGCACCAAGCTCTCCCTGTAAATAAATAAGCTCACCGCCATGCAATGCACTGGCTATAATAGCGCCCAATGCGATTGTCTCGGACTCACCCTCAAGCGTTAACAACATTTATTTGAGATTGACCAAGTTGCGAAGATGCGGCATCAGATCCATCGCCAATAGACCACGCTCACCGCCAATGGTTGCTCGATCTGCAGCAATAGCATGTAAACACACGCCTAATTTAGTGGCATGATTAATCTCAATACCTTGGGCAATCAAACCTGCAATTACCCCGGTTAAGACATCACCCATGCCGCCGGAAGACATGCCCGGGTTACCAGCATCGCAGATAAAAAATTCTCCTTTAGTATCGGCGATTAATGTTCCACACCCTTTAAGTACAACTGGCCCCTGAAATTTTTCATGTAACAAGCCCAGAGCATTGAACCTGTCTTGCTGAATTGATTTTGTATCTAGATTTAACAAACGCGCCGCTTCACCCGGATGTGGCGTAATCACCCACGAACTTGAGGCTTGTTCTTCTTCAGCCAATAAATTTAACGCATCGGCATCAATGACTATCGGTAATTTTAATTCCAGCACACGTGCAAATAATAATTTTGCCCATTCGGATTTACCTAAGCCAGGCCCAATCGCGATCACCGTCGCACGTTTGATCAATGGCATTAAGTCATCCAATGTTTCAACCCCATGAGACATGATTTCAGGTCTTACCGTGCTCAACAAACTTGCATGTGATGAACGGGTTGCGACACTCACTAAACCAGCACCTACACGCGCTGCAGCCTCAGCCGCCATACGTGCTGCACCGAGATAACCTTCATCACCACCAACAACTAGCACATGACCAAAATGACCTTTATGTGAATTACGCTGTCGCGGTTTAAGTACCCTACTCAAATCATTAAGAATTAAGCGGCATGCCACCTCGTTGTCACTATGCAGCTTCATTTGTTGGTAAACCTCTGCTGGTACATCAAGATCATTAAATTTAATGTCACCTGAAGCTGCGAGTCCATCACTGGTAAACATGCCCTGCTTTAATCCGATAAATGTAGCGGTGACGTCAGCGCTAACGGCAATATTCATCATCGACCCTGTATCCGCATTTATCCCTGAAGGAATATCGATTGATATCGTTGGACAATCAGATGTATTGATTAGATTTATTAAATCACAGCATTGCCCTTCTATATCGCGATCAAGCCCTGTTCCAAATAAGGCATCAACAATGACATCAACACCATCAAAGATTGAAGTCGAAAATTTTTGTGGACTTATATTTGTAGTGGTTAAATCTTGATACGCCGTTGCCGCATCAGCCTTCAGGTTTTTAGTATTAAACATGTTTATTACCGAAACCTGTTTCCCATCTTCTATTGCCAATTTAGCCAATACGTAGCCATCACCTGCATTATTTCCACTACCACAGACGACAGCGATAGTATTAGCATCTGGCCAATGTTGTTTCAGCACATCATAACTATAGCGAGCTGCGCGTTGCATGAGAGAATAGCCAGGAATAGCATGATCTTCGATGGCAAGCCGGTCGAGTTCTCTGACCTGCTCGGCGGTGAATAGATTAACCGGCAAGTTTCGATTAGATTTGAGCATGGCTATATTTTAAAGATGTGCTCTCGATAAAACTTCAATTCGTTAATTGAATCGCGGGTGTCATCAATAGCGAGGTGGTTACCTTGTTTGGCATAGTCTTCCTGTTCAGGCGCCCAACGTTTTGTAATTTCCTTGAGGGTACTAACATCGAGATTTCGATAATGAAAATAGGCTTCTAATTGAGGCATTAATCGGTGCATAAACCGACGATCCTGACATATACTATTACCACACATTGGTGATTTACCTTTTGGAACGAACTTTTCTAGAAAAGCCAGTGTCAAACTCTCAGCTTTAGTAACGTCATATGAACTGCTCTTGATTCTTTCAACCAAACCGGATTGATTATGTTGTCGTGTATTCCACTCATCCATTTTTCCCAGTACTTCATCAGTTTGAAAGATTGCTATGACCGGGCCTTCATCAAGTATATTAAGCTGTGGATCGGTAACGATAGTGGCGATCTCTATGATTAGGTCATTATCAGTATCAAGACCAGTCATTTCCAGATCGATCCAGATGAGGTTATTTTCAGAATGTGACATTATGTATCCAGTTTTTATTTTATTATTTAATTTTAACCACTATTTAGTAAATATGAACATAATTAGCAACTTATTACAAAACAGACAAGAATTCTTTCAGGAGATAAAAACCGCGTGAACCTCTTTACCACCATATTTTTACTCAGCTTAAGTGTCAGCATCATTGTTCAATGGTTTTTAGTACAACGACATGTCAACCATATTCGTTCTAACCGTGAAAATGTGCCCGAAGCGTTTAATGGTAAAATTCCAGTTGAAGCACATCACAAGGCTGCAGACTATACCCAAGCCAAGGTAAAAACTGGATTGGCTGAGCTCATTATCGGTTCAGTATTTTTATTATTATGGACACTGGCGGGCGGTCTTCAACTACTAGATAGCTGGTGGCGTTCATTTGGCTTGTCGGAAATTTGGACCGGTGCCGGGTTCATTCTCAGTGTATTCGCTATTATGTCCGTACTCGATTTACCAACGTCTGTTTATCGAACATTTAAACTAGAACAATCCTTTGGCTTCAATAAGATGACGCCAAAAATATTCATCGTTGATTTACTCAAAAATGCTCTAGTAGGTCTGTTGATTGGTACGCCAATCTTATTACTTGTACTTTGGATTATGGAAAATAGTGGCAGCTATTGGTGGCTTTATGTCTGGGCGACATGGCTGACTTTTAGTCTCATCATGATGTGGGCCTACCCGGCTTTTATAGCACCCATTTTTAATAAATTCAGACCCTTGGATAATGAAGAATTAAGAACCCGTATCGAAAATCTACTGACGCGTAATGGATTCAAGAGTCAGGGTATATTTGTAATGGATGGTTCAACACGTTCGACACATGGTAATGCCTACTTTACTGGCCTTGGAGCAAATAAACGTATTGTCTTTTTTGATACTTTAGTCGATGAACTTAGTTACGATGAAATTGAAGCCGTTCTTGCACACGAACTTGGACATTTCAAATGTAATCATATTCGTAAACGGATATCGGTATTGGGAACCGTATTCTTGATTGGCCTGGGAGTACTTGGCTGGCTGATTAACGAGCCCTGGTTTTACAATGGCCTAGGTGTCGAACAAGCGTCTACCTATATGGCATTAATATTGTTCTTAATAGCCTCACCTGCGTTTACATTTTTTGTACAACCCTTGTTTTCATTCATCTCACGCCAACATGAATTTGAAGCTGATGATTTTGCAGCGAGTCAGGCACAAACAGAAAATTTGATTACTGCATTGGTGAGTTTATACCGTGAAAATGCTAATACATTAACACCGGACCCACTATATTCTGCTTTTCATGATTCACATCCACCAGCACCGATAAGAATCGCTCATTTGAAAAGTAAATTTGCATGAACTTATTCAACAAGACCTCACTGGCAAACTTAATAACGATGTTGTTATTAAGTGCACCAGTATATGCATTTGATAGCGACAACGGTAAAGTACTTCACAATGAGAGTTGTGTACGTTGTCATGATGATTCTATGTACACTCGCGAAGACAGGAAAACAAAAAGCTATTCATTACTTCGCGAACGTGTTGTTCAATGTGAAATCATGACTGAATTAATCTGGTTTGAAGAAGAGATCGATGATGTCACCGCTTACTTGAACGAATCTTTCTATAATTTCAATCCTGATAAATAATATTTCCATCAGAATTATTTAAAGACAACAATTTATTGTTATACAATTTTCGGTTCTAATTCGTTTTCAATAAGATCCCCAATATATCTAATTGATTGGCCTTCAAACTTTTTAAACTTCAAACCAAAAGCAATATCTTCTCCTGCAACGTCAGGAAGCATAACGGAATAGTAAATTTGACAAGAGACCCTGACTACATGCTGTTCATCATCAATGGGCACAGTAAATTTCGTATTAACAATAATATTGTCTTCATACTTTATTCTTTTACCTCGTGGGTTTAATGCTTCAGCAATAGCTCTAGTGCAACGAACCTGCAAGCCATCAGGTGAAATATCATAAATACCTGCCGTTATAAATCGCTTGTTATCAAGACATATCGTAATTGGCAGGTTGATTTGTAGCCGTGGATACTTCCTTGTCTCTTCATAAAAATCATAGGGTTGACCGACATGTTTAGTATTCATTTTTAAAACCTCGCTGTTTTCAAATGACATAGCTAAATATAAGTAATTAGTCGTTACCCAAACAAGCTCGAAGTGTTAATTATGTGACACATGCACAAAGACTGGACTAAAGTTTTACTGAGAGAGAGTAATTAGTAATGAAATAAAGACTTAAAACAAGATCAGTCTTGATCTGTTGCTGCAGGGAGACGGTTTCTTTTTGATGCATTCAAATTTATCAGGTTACCAAATAACATTAAACTGGCTCCCAAGATAACTGCAAATTCAAATGCTTCGTTATAAAAGATGACTCCAACAACCGCAATCAATGGTAATCGCAAAAAATCCAGAGTAACGACAATACCTGCTTCCGCTAGTTTCATCGCATTGGTAATACAATAATGCCCTGTTAAAGCTGTTATCCCAACTACACCTAACCATAACCACTGTTTCAAATCAGGAAAAACCCAGTCATGAATAGTCAACAACAAGCCAATTGGCAATTGTATGAGACACATATAAAACAAGACAGTGAGTGTATCTTCCGTGTTTGACAGTGACTTGGTTGTGACATGCGAAACTGAATACCCAATAGCTGCTACCAAAACAATCAGTGATGCCGGTTCAATTATTTCAATACCTGGTTTTAATATAACCAGCACACCCGCCACTCCAAAGAAGACCGCTATTGTTTTCTTGATGGTTATACCTTCTTTTAAAAACAGCGCTGCTATTATCAAAGTCCATAGCGGCACGGTGAATTCCAGAGCAAAGACATGTGCCAACGGCAATAGTCCAAGTCCAAGAAACCAACCATACTGCCCAACAAAATGAAAAATATTGCGCACAATATGTAACTTGATACGTTTACTTGAATAAAGATTTGGCTTTTTGGATTTATTTATTATTAGGGTAATGACAATCAAACTGATTACACTACGAAAAAAAAGAATTTGAAAGGTCGTGATATGTCCGGCAAGTTCTCTTGCGCCAATAGCCATCAAACTTAGTGAGACCAAACCTCCCATCATCCATAACACTACGTTCATTTTATATTACAGAATTAGTTATTTATGATAATAGAATGGTTAGCGTGAAACATTTTTTCTGTCATGTCGTTGCATTGCTTTAACCGAAGAATAGGTGGAAACAGCATAGGGAACTAAAAAAGTGAGAACAATCTGGCATACGTTTTCTCGCGTTATTGTACCCTCAAAGATCGCATCGCCATGATTGATTAATGCCAGAATAGAACCGACAATAAATGACATTTTAAGAGCCATGAAGACAACCTTTTTCATCAATGCAATCTTTATGAATTCATTTATTTGCATTCAATTGAATATTTTCCAAGACGTTGAACTTCAATTTTACAGGATTAATGTGTCACTCTTGTGAATTTTTAAAAAATAATTATTAGATCGCTTTTCTACCATTTATGGCATGGGCGATAGTCAAGCTATTAACATATTCAAGCTCTCCACCCATCGGTACCCCATGCGCAATCCTGGAAACTGCTTTACCACGGACTTTGACCATCTCGCTAATAAAGTGTGCTGTAGCTTCGCCCTCTACTGTACTGCTAGTCGCAAGTATCACTTCTTTTAATTCTTCATCGTCCAATAATTTTGGTAATTCATTCAGACCTATATCATCAGGACCGATACCATCTAGCGGTGATAAGTGTCCAAGCAAAACAAAATAACGACCCCGATAATTTGCCTCTTCAATGGAATCAACATCGGATGGGTTTTCCACGATACAAAGCATGCTGTCATCACGTTTTGTATTTTCACAAAGATGACATAGTGTGTTTTCGGTATAGGTACGACAACGTTCGCAATGTCCAATATTCTCCATAGCATCAGCCAAAATTCTGGAAAGATGTTTTGCAGCATCACGATTTCTTTGTAATAGCTGATGGGCAATCCGTTGAGCTGATTTTCTTCCTATGCCGGGCATGCAACGCAGTGCTTCAACCAGTTGCTCTAACAAGGACTGTTGGATCATAAGACTATTAAATGAAAGTTATATCAAAGAACTAGAATGGGAGTTTCATTCCTGGTGGCAGACCCATGCCAGCAGTAACGCTTGCCATTCTTTCCTGTGTCATAGACTCTACCCGTCGATTTGCATCGTTTACAGCTGCAGCGACAAGATCTTCAATCATCTCTTTATCATCTTTCATTAATTCTGGATCAATGACGACACGTTTTACATCATGACGACCATTCATGGTTACTTTAACCAAACCCGCTCCTGATTCACCAATGACTTCTGCATCAGCAAGTTCTTTTTGAACTTTTTCCATATTGGCCTGCATCTCTTGAGCCTGTTTCATGATATTTCCCATACCACCTTTCATCGTTATATTTCCTCTTAATTAAATTTATTGTCTATTGGGGTTGAATTGAATCTTGATCAACTGATGCATTAAATGTATCCATTAATGATTTTACCGTTGGATCATTGTTTACAGAACTTTCAGCTGCCTTTTGTCTTTCTCGTTCTAATCGAGCGTTGGCTTCAGCAGGCGTTTCGTTACTTGCGTCTTCTATCAGGATTAGTAATTTAGCATCTGATCCAAATTGAGTTTGGATCGCTTGCTCCAAACGTTCTTTTTGACTTAATAAGTGTTCTTTTGGAGGTGCTAAGGCCAATTCGAATTTATTATCGTCACGTGTTTTTAAGGCACAATTTACAGCCAGTTCTTTTACTAAAGCTTTCAAACCCATTTCATCGATAATCTTTTTCCATTCATTATCAGAACTAGCCTTTTTGGTTGGAGATGTCTCGCTCGAAACTGCGGACATATGCTCTGGGGCAACATCATTGGTTACTGCCGTAACCGGTGAAGCCTTCGGCGTTACTTCTTGGACACTTGGTTTCCTTGCCGGTTTGAGTGTTTGTGGTTTACTGGCCACTTCATTCCCCGCCATCGGTCTAAATGCTAACATTCTGATCATAACCATCTCAAAGCCTGACTTAACATCTGGCGCAAGATAAAGGTCCTTACGCCCCATCATGCCAATCTGATAATAAAGTTGAGCATCTTCTTTATTGATTGCATTAGCAAAATCGACCAATGCCGTATTATCTTTTATTGGATTACTTGTGTCCGCTGGCAATATTTGAATGATCGCTATTTTTTGTAGCAGACTTAATAATTCTGCCAACAAGGCATCAAAATCAGGACTTTGCATTGCAATGGTCTCGATTGTATTTAGCAATGCTTCTGGATCAGCATCAATCAAGGCCTGAATCAAACCATTCAGATCAGCACTATCAATTGTTCCCATCATGGTACGAACTTGAGACTCTTCTAATGTCCCACCGCCATAGGCAATCGCTTGGTCCAATAAACTTAGCGCATCGCGCATACTGCCTGCGGCACCACGCGCAATAAGTTCTGTCGAGCCTGAATCAAACTCAATATTCTCTTGACCTAAAATCATTTCAACTTGCCTGGAGATTTGATCATTAGTTAAATGACTCAAATTAAATTGCAAACAGCGTGACAAAATCGTTACCGGTAATTTTTTAGGCTCTGTTGTCGCCAGTAAAAATTTGACATGCGGCGGAGGTTCTTCGAGAGTCTTTAATAGAGCATTAAAGCTATGATTAGAAAACATATGGATTTCGTCTATTAGATAGACTTTATATCGACCACTGCTGGGTGCGTATTGAACATTGTCCATCAAGTCGCGTGTTTCCTCGACCTTGGCGCGTGATGCGGCATCCACTTCAATTAAATCAACAAATCGTCCTTCGTCTATCGCGACACAGGCATTACATGTGCCACAGGGTGTAGAACTCACACCTGTATCACAATTCAAACACTTGGCCAGAATTCTGGCCAGGGTCGTTTTACCCACTCCGCGTGTTCCGGTAAACAAATAAGCATGATGTAAACGGTCTTGATCCAGCGCATTAGTCAATGCCTTCAAAACATGTGATTGTCCGACCATATCCTGAAATGATCTAGGCCGCCATTTACGGGCAAGTACTTGATAACTCATTGATTTTTTTGTTGCTCTTCTTTTAAGTAGTATTAAAAAATAACATCAGAATTTAATCATCTATCATACATGAGGAGAGCCTTCGTCGCGAAGCGTTTTGGGTTTTCAATCCAGACAACTGCCATATGGGTGCTCTATATAATAGAGTAAATGTTGGAGGCGACCCGTACCGTCCCTACCCCGGCACACACATCCACTGCTGCCGTTGCTTCCTTCCGGACCTGGCGGGATTCACAATTTCGTGTTGCGAGGGGACCGGCACAGGCCACCATTGAACGAGGACGGATGGTATCAATTCGGCAGCAGAATGACACTACGATATTCAGAATAATTTAAATTTGAATGCCAGAAACAATTGTCACGATGGCTTTGCTTAACTTATCAAGATCTTCTCTGCAAATTATATAAGGCGGCATAACGTAGATTAATTTTCCAAATGGTCTAAGCCAAACACCTGCCTCGACAAACTGTGGCACGATTGTCTTCATATCCACGGGGACTTTTAATTCAACAACGCCTATCCCGCCCAAAATACGAACATCATTTACCTGCGCTAGCTGGCGGCAAGGCGCCAAGCCTTCTTCTAAGGATTGTTGAATTCGGTTGATATTTTCTTGCCAGTTAGAATCTAGTAATAAGCGAATACTGGTAAGCGCCGCACTGCAAGCTAATGGATTTGCCATAAAGGTAGGTCCATGCATAAAAACCCCGGGATCACCACTATCAATCGTTACATGAATATCTTTTGTCGTTATGGTAGCTGCAAGAGATAAATAGCCGCCAGTGAGTGCTTTACCAATACACATAATGTCCGGGACAACAGCTGCATGTTCACAGGCAAATAATTTTCCTGTTCGACCAAAGCCAGTCGCTATTTCATCGAAGATCAGCAATACATTATGTTCATCACATAATTTGCGCGCCTGCTTCACATAATCCGCAGAATAAAACCACATACCACCCGCGCCCTGTACTATCGGCTCCATGATTAAGGCGGCACAATCCTCTCCGTGTTCAATTAATGCTTTTTTGAGTTCGCTAATGTCATTGGCCGTGCAAGGCTCACCGAAACGACATTGGGGTTGCTGAATAAATATCTGTTCGGGCAGTACACCTGAAAATAGACTGTGCATCCCAGTCTCAGGGTCGCACACCGACATTGCGCCTAAAGTATCACCGTGATATCCCGAACGTAGACTAATAAATCGTTGTCGTTTGGCATCCCCTTTCGCATGCCAATATTGAATCGCCATTTTCATTGCGACTTCGACCGCGACTGAACCAGAGTCGGAATAGAAGATAGCATCTAAAGAATCAGGCGTAATTGCAATTAGCTGCTCAGTCAGTTTTATAGCCGGTGTATGTGTCAAACCACCAAACATAACATGCGCCATATCCTTGAGCTGTTGTTCCAATGCCAGATTCATCTTTGCGTGGTTATAGCCGTGAATCACACTCCACCATGACGACATACCATCAATCAGTTCCTGTCCATTGCTTAGTTTTAGACGCACACCAGCGGCAGAGGCAACATGGTAGACTGGTAAATCAGAAGACATGGCGCTATAGGGGTGCCAGATTGAGTTTTTATCTATATTGAGTAATTCGTCAAGGTCTTGCATGATGGTTTATGATAATACGTATTAGCACTTGTGACATTGCATAATGTTTAATATAAAATTTTATTATTGAACTTAGAAATCCTTCTTAACGTCCTACGTCTAGAAAAATAATTTTAATCTCTAAATGGAGTAAATCGTGTCTAATAACTTTTTTAATATTAAGAATGTATCCCGTTTCAGTGCCAGCCTTTTGCTTATATTTGCTTCTGTAATTGCCATTGCTGATGAACATTCAACAACAGCCGTCATCGAAACTAAATTCGGCGATATCGAGATCCGCTTTTTCCCCGAAGATGCGCCTAAGCATGTGGAAAATTTTTTAACACTCGCTAAATCCGGATTCTATGACGGTACTATTTTCCATCGCGTTATTCCCGGCTTTATGATTCAAGGCGGTGATCCCAATACAAAAGGCACCAATAAATCACTCTATGGCTCTGGCGGCCCCGATCATAGAGTCCCAGCTGAGTTTAATAAACGTCCCCATAAAAGAGGCATACTCTCCATGGCGCGTTCACAAGATCCTAACAGTGCCGGTTCTCAGTTCTTTATTGTTGTCCAGGATTCAAACTTTCTTGATGGTCAGTACACTGTCTTTGGTGAAGTCACTAAAGGTATGGAGATCGCTGACATAATCGTTTCGCAAAAACGAGATGGACGAGATAATCCACATGAACGTATAGAGATGAATATTCGCGTAATTGAAACAGAAGCTAAAGAATAGTCTAAAATTAAAAGCCCCTTTTAAAGGGGCTTTTTTATTGCTGCTATAACCAGACCTGTCATTTAATAATTGTATCTAGTGAGCACTCTCAAGTAACCCGCTGTCAGGAGCATAAAATAGAACGTCATGCTTTGTGAAAAATCAAGAAAGCCTTCCTGATGTAGCAAGTGGAACAACCCAATAATGTATCTTTGTTTCTTTAAAATTATGTTTAAGATCTTTAATAACCGTATCTTGAATGTCAGAAGGAATGTGTATTTGAAACATAAATTGTTTTTTACGACCTTCGACTTGTTCAATTAAACTAAGGGAACTTGGAACACTACCATGACCATGTACCTGCATACTGGTAAAACCAGAAATCACATCCTGTTCCAGCAGCCAGTCATTAATGGGGCGTTCAAGTGATGGCGGGCAGATAATTGTCAGTAATACTCGATTCATGATGGTTCTCAGTTGTTGAGCCAGCGATACAACACAGGCAAAATTAATAGAGTCAAAATAGTTGACGTGATCAGACCGCCGATAACAACAATTGCCAACGGCCGCTGAATTTCTGATCCGGGACCAGTCGCAAACAATAGTGGGATCAATGAGAAAGCAGCAATACTCGCAGTCATCATTACCGGGCGTAAACGTCGTCGCGCACCTTGGATCACAACCTCATCGATATCCCGACCTAATGCTCTGAGTTGGTTAAAATAGGTAACCAAAACCACACCGTTTAATACTGCTATTCCTAACAATGCAATAAATCCAACAGAAGCAGGGACAGATATATATTCATTTGCAATCCATAAGGCGATAACACCGCCAATCATTGCAAATGGAATATTGGTCAGAATCAATACAGACTGACTGACTGATCGAAATGTGCTGAATAGTAATAAGAAGATAAGCCCAATAGCCGCTGGAATGACTATTGCGAACCGGGCTGCGGCACGTTGCTGATTTTCAAACTGTCCACCCCATTTTAAATAATATCCTGTTGGTAGTTGAACATTATCCGTTACGATTCGTTTAGCTTCATCGACAAAACCTACCAGATCGCGTCCGCTGACATTAGCAACAACGACGGTTGAACGACTACCTGTTTCGCGGGTAATCATTACCGGTCCTTCTACCCTTTCCAGATGTGCCAAATTGGTAAGCGGGATACTTCGACCATCATCCAGAGTGAGACGAAGATTGGTAAACTCTTCTGCTGATTGACGAAGACCACCGCCACCTTTAATAATCAAGGGCGTGCGTCGTGAAGCTTCATAAATAGTACCCATGTTTTGACCTTCAATCAGCGAACGCAATGTATCTTCCACATCATCAATTGATAATCCAAGACGGCCTATTGCCAACCGATCAATGACAACACGTAAATATTGTACGCCTTCATTTTGTGCGGCAAACACATCTTCCGCACCTTCCAGTTTTTCAACGACACTGGCGATCTCCTGTGCTTTTTTATTAAGTATATCCAGATCATCGCCAAACAATTTTATCGCTACATCACCACGTACACCGGTGAGCATTTCTGAAACACGCATCTCGATGGGCTGGGTAAAACCGAATACAAGGCCGGGAAAATCACCAAGCACAATTCTTAACTTTTCAATTAATTCTTCTTTTGTTTTAAATCGCCATTCAGAGCGCGGCTTGATTTCCAGAAACATGTCGGTCTGGTTTAACCCCATTGGATCAAGCCCTATTTCATCTGACCCGGTACGCGCTATGACACCGGTCACTTCAGGCACATTGTCGAGTATCGCTCGTTCAATCATATTGTCGATGCGCATAGACTCTTCAAGATCAATCGACGGTAACTTTTCAGTCTGGATAATAATATTGCCTTCATCCATGGTCGGCATAAAACTTTTACCCAGTTGCATATAGAGTACGATCATCACAAGTAATCCGGCCAGTGCCAACATAATAGGTATCCAACTGGTTTTTAAGCAACGTTTAAGGATGGGGGTATAAATTTTATCGAACATCCTGACCAATAATGGCTCCTTATGATCAACGTTTTTTATCAGAAAAGAAGCGAGTACCGGAATCACAGTGAGAGACAATAGCAATGATGCCCCTAGTGAAAATACTATTGTAATAGCGACTGGTGAAAACAATTTCCCTTCCAGTCCCTGTAGGGTCAACAAGGGTATAAACACTACCATTATAATAATAATCCCAGTGCTAACGGGCAGGCTGACATCTACTACAGCACGATAGATAAGGTGCAGGCGTGGAACCCGTGCAGTTTTTTGTTGTTGTGCCAGTTCAGACATGATGTTTTCTACAATAACGACAGCGCCATCCACAAGCATACCTATTGCTATCGCCAGACCTCCGAGACTCATGAGATTGGCCGACAGGTCAAACTGTCGCATGAGGATGACCGTAGACAAGGCCGCTAATGGCAGGATTACCGCTACGGTTAAGGCCGCGCGTACATTACCAAGAAATAGCACAAGTAAAATCAAAACCAGTACAATTGCTTCTGCAAGTGCCTTGGCTACTGTTTTTACTGCGCTATCAACAAGCACGCCACGATTATAAAAAACTCTGGTTGTAACACCATCAGGCAATGCAGATTCAAGTTCTTTAAGTTTGATGCTTACGTCCTCTACCAACTCACGGGCATTAGCCCCACGTAATCCGAGCACCAGACCTTCCACAGCTTCACCATCACCATTACGAGTGACACCACCATAGCGGGTAAGTGCGCCAATACTGACTGATGCAATTGCACTTATACTGACAGGCTCGAGAGGATGTGCTTTAACAACTATATTGCCAATATCTTCCAATGTCTGAATACTGCCATCACTACGAATTAATAGCGTTTCCTCACCATCTATTAACTGCCCGGCACCGTCATTACGATTATTTTCTATTAGTGCCGTGCGTAGGGCGTCTAGTGTAATTCCTTGCGCATTCATTAAACCAATATCGGGGGTGACTTCAAAAGTACGTACCAATCCACCTAATGCATTTACATCAGCAACGCCAGCAACAGTTCTTAGCGCTGGACGAATAACCCAATCCAACAAACTACGCTTCTCCATGATGGATAGTCGTTCGCTTTCAATCGTAAACATGAACATCTCGCCCAACGGTGTGGTCATGGGGGCAATTCCGCCACCAATATCGGCAGGTAGATCGGCCCAGATAGCGTTAAGACGCTCAGCTACCTGTTGTCGTGCCCAATAAATATCGGTGCCGTCTTCAAAATCCACAGTGATATCGGCCAAGGCATATTTAGACATAGAACGCAGCATGCTTTGCTTCGGAATACCCAGCATTTCAACTTCTATTGGTGCAGTAATGCGGGTTTCTACTTCTTCCGGCGTCATCCCCGGCGCCTTGATTATGATTTTGACCTGTGTCGTTGAGACATCAGGAAAGGCATCTATCGGCAGGCTCTGAAAAGATTTCCAGCCAGCGATGATCAGGATAAGCGTGGCCATCAGAATCAACAGACGCTGTGTAAGTGAAAATTGAATAATTTTCTCTAGCATCAGATTCTAACCTTCGCCACCAGCGCCAATGAGTATCGCCTTCAAGCTGACTGCACCACTAATAACTACGGGTGAGGTGATGACTTGAGGCAAGGTAATGATCAATTGTTCTTCATGACTCCCGACTATATGAACATTTATCGCTGTATAACCACCTTCAGTTTCGTAGAAGATCATGGCTTTATGATTAATTCTCACAATACCTTTACGAGGGATAAGGTATCGTTGTTGTTCATTCGAATTTAGTACTAGGCGTGCTTGAACAAACTGACCTGGTCGCAATTGTTCAATATTGTCTCTGACGATAGCGCGAATCAATGTCCCTTGATCTGCCGCATGCACTTTACGTCCAATAGTAATTATCTCACCTGTAATATCTAGTTCAGGGATAGCGATTGTGTCACCTAGAACGACACTATTAACAACACTCACCGGCACATGGATTTCTAGCCATAAAGGTGAAAGTTTACCCAACTGAAAAACCGGATCTGCTGCTTCCAGCTTTTGACCTGGTATGGCCATCTGTTCAAGCAATACGCCGTCGAAAGGAGCTGTCAACGTCATACTGCTATTTAATTTTCTGCTTTGTTCTAGTGCAGCGATCGCGGCACTATCCATCCCGGAAAATTGTAAGGTGGCTTCTTGCTGTTCCTTTTGCGTAATAAGTTCTTGCCAGGCACTTTGCGATTCCAGAAAGCGACGTTTAGGGATAATACCTTCATTGAGTAGCTGTTCATCGCGCTTCAATGTCGATCGTGCCAGTTTTAGTTGCGTTAGTGTTTGCAGTAAATCGCGTTGTAATTCGAGTAGTCCAGGACTTTGAATTCTAGCTAATATCTGCCCTTGCTTAACATGTTCACCTTCAGCCACCATCAAGGCTTCAATCAAGCCACCCTGCAGGGCTCCAATGACATGCAACTGTGAATTGGGAACGACGACCTCTGCAGGATAGCGCGAACCGAGTACTTCCGTGGCAGGTAGTAACGGTTCTGTTGTAAAGCCATATGATTTTCTTTGTGCCTCAGAAAGCGTAATTCTATTTCCATTGAACTCAGTTTCGGCGACTGTATTAAAATTGATAACCATCAGTAGTGTGAAAAATAAAAAGAACCTCATGGAATAATCCCCTTTGCCTGATTTAGACGGGCATTATGTAGACCGACTTCCAAATGTTTTTGATGCATATTGCGCTCAACCGAAAATGCCTGTGCCTGAATTCTGATCAACTCCAAAAGACTGCTTTCCCCCAAAGAAAAAGCCTTCCGCGACAAAGCTAAATTTATTTTTGATAATTCATATTGTCGGCGAGAAAAATCATATTGTTCCAGTATGGCATTGAGCTCTCTAATGGCATCCTGTATTGCAATATTCAATTCTCGATAGATGATTTCCATCTGACTACGGTTTTTGCTGAGTTCAACTTCGGCTGCCGTTAGTTTTGGATTTGTATAAGTATCTAATCCCAACGGTATGTTGATGCTTAAGCCGATTGCATTGGCGAATCCTTCTGATGAAATGCCACGTTCATGGCGCGTCCCCAGAAACAGAGTGGGATTCCCCCGTTTTTCAAGCACAATCTGATCGCGTTGAGCACTACTGAAATTGGTTTTTTCGCGGGATGCATTGAGTGCCGGGTGATCGGTAGTGATAGAAAGATCATCACTGGCTACTTCTTCGAAGTTTGCCGGCAATCTATTTAAGCCAGAAATCATGTCATAGCGATGTTGGGCATGGACATATTCCTGACGCGCTATTCTAAAGGCGGCTTCCTTCGAAAGTGATTCCTGTTGTGACAAGATTAAATCAGATTGGGCAAGGTCACCTAACTCAACTCGTTTTTTTACATCCTGTTGTAATTTGAGCACGATATTCCATTCCTGCTCTGCGATAGTCATCCTATTTTTCGTGAGTGCAATATGCCATAACAATTCACGCACAATACCGGCAATTTCTAATTTTAAAGCCGGCTCATATGCATTAATAGCTGCACGTTGTAGCTTAACTGTTTTTTGTCTGGCGACCTTCTGTCCCGGCAACCATAAGGGTAGTTGCATACCTATTTCCCATTCTTGTAAACCATCACTGTCCATTAATTCGTCATTATAATGACTGATATTCATTGAAGGATCGGAGGACCAAAGACCTTCAGCACTTTTGCTCAGTGCTGCAGAATGGTTTATGCGAGCTTGTATAACATCGAGTTGCGGATTGCGTTCGTAGGTCTTTTCTACCACTTCACGCAAAGACAGGTTGACTGAAGTCGGTAATGAGTCTGTATGCTGATGGTCAGATGCTGCCAAAACACAATGCGACAGACATAGCCCGATTATCAAACTTATAATCGTTGATTTCATATTTATTTGCTTATTTGATTGGTTAAAATGCTAATTTCAATGTGTTTCTGAGAAAGAATATTAAGTAATATTAACTATTCTAATTCTTAACATTATATTAAATTTATTCTTTTTCATCTTGCGTTTGCTCGGTCTCCGTTCCTGACTCGACTCTATCGCCTACATCCATGTAGGCGTCATCCAATATTTTTTCACCAGTGATCATCGCCGAAACCAATCCATTCTTTTCTCGTACTTCAGTAACAATAACACCAATGAGATGAATCAATATCAAAACCGACAGCATGTAAAAACCATATACATGAATTGTGATAAAAGGTTTGCGGAATGCACGCATCTCCGCATAGGCACTTTCAACCACCTGACTTTTATCACCCGGTTTTAATTGCTTTAACCGTTCTGGGTCGCCATCAGTCACCCACTCTGCAAAATAACCACCAAACGGTGGGTAATATAGATCGGTACCGGCAATGACTAGCCCGGTAATTGCCTGCATACTGAGTAATATAAAAAAGAGACTAATGATTAATCTTGCGACAGGATTATGTCCCAGATACTGTTGGCAGATACCAGAAAAAAAGTTGACCGTATAGGTTTTTAACGCAGGTAAATAATTTTTCCCTGTTGGCAGAATTTGACGCCAGCGTGCATGGTAACTACCGACAAAGGCCCAGATAATTCGCCAGAGAAGGTTAACAACAAACACATAGCCAATGCTAGCATGTACCGTCTTTAATAAAACCTTGGCCTCTCCTTCAATGCCGAAGAGCTTTGTATTCAAGATAAGTAGACCAACAATAATCAACGACAATACTGAGATGGCATTAACCCAATGAAACACTCTCGTCGTTCGATCCCAAACTTTGTGTCGTTGTAATTTTATCGTCATAATCTCGTTCCTGAATTCATTTAACAAATTAACTTAGCGGTAATATCGGTACAATGTAAATATGCGCTCTGGTTTGAAAATTAACTATCCGCTATTTGTGAAAGGTAATTAAATCAATATGTTAGATATCAATGAATTATTGTTTGGTAGCCGTTTTAGGTTAATTCTGCTTACTGCTTTTGTCTTTATTGGGGTTTTGGCGGCAGTAGATATCGTTGCAGATATTCAGGAAGGCACTGAACTGATACATATAATTATAGAAGGTTTTGTCTTCATAATTGCAATTCTGAGTGCCCTCGCTATTTCTCTTCGTTTATTTAAAGAAGCCAGAATCTCACGACGATTAGTAGAAGAAATGTCGCTGGAACTACAAAAGAATAGAAAAGAAACAAAGGAATGGAAAAATGAAACTCAGGCATTACTACAGGGCTTAGGTGTTTCGATAAATAAACAGTTTGAACGCTGGAAATTGACCCCAACAGAAAAGGAAATTGGTTTATTTTTATTGAAAGGCTTAAGCCATAAGGAAGTGGCCTATATACGCGGAGTAAGCGAAGCAACGGCGAGACAGCAGGCTCGATCGATATATAAAAAAGCAAGATTGAATGGTCGGCATGATTTATCCGCATTTTTCCTTGAAGAACTGGCATTACCAATAACAAAAGATTAAAACAAAAAAACCCACAATAGCGGGTTTTTTATTTTGGCGGTGGTTCTAGTCTCGAGCTATCTAGTCTCTCTATAAATTTCGCTAAAAACTGGGAAAATACAGGGAATTTCTCACCTAATTTAGACAGCTTTCTGTCGCTAGACCTAAATTATTCCACTATATCAGTATGTTATGGCATATCGACAGATTTTACTACTCTCAAGAACAGGGAATTATCAGGGAATGGCTTATTATTCTTAGAGAATAATACTGAGGATGAAGCCATGAATGAGATACCAGAATACCTTCTGATAACCAGAAAAGAACTTTATGACTGTGTTTGGGAAACGCCCGTACAAAAATTAGCCCAAGAATTTCATATATCTGATGTGGGACTCAATAAAATATGTAAAAGAAATAATATTCCAGTACCGCCACGCGGGTATTGGGCCAAGAAAGAATATGGGAAAAAGTTGCCCAAAAAGCCCGCCCTTCCCTCAAATGCTTCCTGGGGTAAGGAAATTCAGATATATGCAAATAAACGCCATGGTGGGACAAATTTAATCCCGAATACAACGTTGTCAAAGCTAGATGACATTGAAATCATCATGAAAAATGAATTAGTAGATCCTCACCCATTAGTAGAAAAAACTAAACAAATACTTGGGAAATCTAAAAAAGATAATCAGCTCATTATCCCTAGAGAAGATTCACGTATTTTGAATATACAGGTGAGTCTAGGGTCACTCGACTATGCGCTAAGAATTATGGATGCACTTACGAAATATATGCAAGAAAGACAAATTTCAATTCAGGTACAAACCAAACACAGAAAAATGTCAGTTTTCGTCGAAAATGAGGAAGAGGAAATTGAGTTTCTCCTGAAAGAAAAGTTTGATAGAACCCCGCATATACCTACGAAAAGCGAAATCAGTAAAGCTAAAAAATATTCTTGGCATCAACCACCTGAATTCGATTTTATTCCGAATGGCAAACTTACCTTATCTATTACTAATGTTTCTTATCTTGGAGTACAACAAAATTGGTCTGATGGAAAAGTACAACGATTAGAAAACTGCTTAGGAAAATTTTATAAAGGCATATTAGAAACGAGTTATGCCATGAAAAAACGACGAGAAGAACGAGAAAGACAAAAAAGAGAATGGGCGGAACAAGAACGCATATATGAGGAACAACGACGGTTAACAAAAATAGAAGAATACCGGAAGAAAAAACTAATAGAGGAAATACAGCTCTTAAATCTCTCAACTGATATCAAAAATTATATTTCATATGTTGAACAAAGTATGTCGTCTGCATCTGAACATAATCAAACAGTAATTCAGGACTGGATAAAATGGACACAAAATTATCTTAATTACATAGACCCTTTAAAGCGCGATTTTGGATTACTTATGAATATCAAAAGTGAATGGTAAACTCCCTCAAGTATTTTGATTGTAGCTCTCATAACGCTGGGGTCGGTGGTTCAATTCCACCCATAGCCACCAATATATTCAATAACTTAGTCATAGTATAGCCCTTTCTAAAAAGCCTCTTATCTCGATATGGTGCACTGGTGGTGCAAGGTGTATGCATTTCGCAGTCTTTTACAGTGACAGACAAAACCTCTAATGAGGGGTACGGGGGGGTGTTTTAGATGCAAACGGTTACAGTTATTCATCGTCCACATTTTTCGGAGCAAATACTCTGCTATCGGGCAGAAGCGGATAGTTTATAAAATTCAAATTTACTTAGGATGGATAGTCTAATTGCAGGGGTATGCTTGCAATAACGTAATTTGCAGCAAAGAAGCTGCGTCTATATGTGCAAATTTAGGGTTCTGCTCTATAGATTGGACTAATATTAAAGCCAACTGTTCTTCTGTTACGCCATGAGGGATGCAGTACTCAGGTTTGTAAAAGCCTTCTAACTCCATTTGCTGTAGAGCGGATAAAGCTCCGTTAATGTAACCTAAGCATATTCCGGCCAGATAAAGCTCTTTGCCTCTTTCTATTTCTCCTTTTTTATAAGCTTTGCAAAAATTTAGAATTTGGTTTCCACTATAAGCATAACGATTGTCATATTCTGCGCAAACTGGCAAAGATAGAAATAGTAATAAAACAGTAGCAATTAGTTTATTCATCAAGTTGTTTTTCAATCACTAGCATCATTTTGGTTTAAAATTTCCTCACCCCACAAGCCTTTACTTACAGCCTGCCACTTTTTGTCTTCATACGTTTTAGCATGTTTAATTAATTCATCTTTCTTAAAATAAGTCCATAAAGGTGCTATGTCTTTAAAGAATTTTTCAAGTCGCTCGTATCTTATGCCGGTGGTTTTCTTTTCATTAAAACTCCAACTTGGATTTAATACGATAGTCCATGTTGAGCTATTTAATCGCTCTAAGTCTTCTACGCCAATATTTATAGTTCCTGTTATTTTTTCATAACCTTTTGGCTGAATTATACCCGTACCAGTACTTGTGCCGATCTTAAAATCATCGCGGTCAGTTAGACTATAACCAACAGTTACTTCATATCTTGATGATGGTGATGTGTTTGCGATTTCATAATTCCAACCAACCAGAGCAGAATCTGATTTTAACTTTAATACTTTAAAACCACTTCTGAGAACAACGATCGGGTATTTATCATCACTGATACCAACATCAGAAGAATAGTCGTATTTCCATTCTTTAAGTTGTGCATTAGCTGCGTCAAGAGTGGATTTATTTAAGGCGTCTTGCAATATTTGTGAATTTACATTTGATTGATGAAGTTCATAGTTAGTATTTGGGTTTGTGTATGCTAAATATCCTATGGCTAATAAAAATATTATTATAGATATTAATAAGAGTATTTTAGCCAGAATTAGTAAACCTTCCATAAACTTTAGCATCACCCTTCTCCCTTATATGAATCTGCGTATCATAGTACTATCACATCAACTAAAAAATCATCTTCTTTAACTACATTAGTTAATCAAAAAGCTAATGTTGCATACAACCCGCTAGGTTAAAACCATGAATTAATGTGTTTATTAATTAACTCTAATGACTGCTTTGGGTCGGTAGCAGCATATTAACATTTTAGATAAATCCTAAAAGTAGACAATATGCCTACTCAAAATGGGTGAGTTTTTCCATCTGCCAACTACCCAAAACAGAGGATTCCCAATCGTGGATATTTATTTAAACTAAGAACGATAATTAACGTGAACAAGGAGGCTCACATGATTGCAGATTCCCTTTCCCACACCCTTCGCTTAATTGAGCAATATCAGAATGATTGTCCCACTAATTATAGTTGCATAGAGACGGAATTAAATTGTCTTAAAGATCATATGCGATTAGTGATCAAATACCTCGATCCTTTGACTGATAATGATCTGAATATGTCGCTTCCGAAAACACTAGATAAAGCTAAAGGAACTACCCCTGTTATTACTGCATAGAAACAATAACTTAACTATAACAACAAATGAGTTTTTTCAGGGGCGAGCTGCCTAGAATAGTAGTCCTCTGCCCACACCTTCACGCTCTGAATATTCTGAAACTAAAATGTACGTCGTCAAAACCTTTTGGACAAAGAGCTGTATAAGCTAAGAGACAGTTCTGTTCATCGGGTTAGTTAATATGTTGTTTATCGTAATGCAT
>JGI20155J14468_10000177_pt1 | contig 53409 bp, 43 predicted proteins | sample COG_05_FD_14468 | JGI IMG/M metagenome (IMG submission 14468) | reverse complement strand
AGCAAGCTAGTATCGTTTCCGTTCGACTTGCATGTGTTAAGCATACCGCCAGCGTTCAATCTGAGCCAGGATCAAACTCTTCAGTTTAATCTTTGACTTTTTAGAACACTTGGCATTTTATAACCAATAGTTCAATTTTTTAAAAAGCTTATCTGCTTTTGTTTTTTATGTGCACTGCACAATTTCTTGCACGAGTGCCCACACAAGTTGCTTGATATATTGTTAAAGAACTACCGCCAAAAAAAGATCGTTTTGTGCGGTGAAAGCGGGAAATTATACATGCTCAAATCCTAGCGTCAAGCTATATTGCTAATTTTTATCAAATAAAGTTTAGAGCACAAAAAGTCTTGTACAAATCTCACATAAAATAGTGATTTAAATCAACAATATAGAGAGAAATGAAGAGCTTAATAAATTCCTATTTTTTTCTCTCGAAAACCCTCAATTGTACTCTATTTCCCAATACAAAAAGAAGTGAAGATTTCTCCCAAAAGATCATCCGATGAAAATTCCCCAGTAACTTGGCTAAGTTGAAGTCCAGCTTGTCGAAGATCTTCTGCAACTAATTCGCTAGATCCTTGCTCTAATTGTTCAATTGCATTACTAATGAATACAAGTGTTTCCTCAATTGCATTAATATGTCTTTTTCGAGCCAAAAAAACGCCCTCAATACTAGAGTTCAATCCTGCAAATTCTGAGAGTGCGCCTCGAACTAAATCAATCCCCTCTCCATTTTTTGCAGAAATAGCGATTTCCATTAAATTATCTACTTTATGAATCCTAGGTTTTAAGTCAACTAGGTCAATTTTATTTTTGATTACTATTTTTGGTTTATCTTTTACTGAATCAGGCAAGATCGTTAAATCAAGTTCAGAGTCTCTAGAGTCATAAACAAGCAAAACAAGATCAGCATTATTGATTTCTTTATGAGCTCGTCTGATACCCTCCTGCTCTATCACATCATCACTATTATGAAGTCCAGCAGTATCTATTATGTGAACAGGCATCCCTTCGATATAAATAGTTTCCTTGAGAACATCTCTTGTAGTCCCTGCAATGTGAGTAACTATGGCACTGGACTGCTTAGTAAGTGTATTGAGAAGACTTGACTTGCCTGCATTAGGCTTTCCAGCAATTGCAACATGTATTCCATCTCTGAGAATAGCTCCCTGAGTTGCAGTATTAAGAATATCTATAAGGGATTTCTTGAGGCTATCTAGTTTGTTTGATACTTCATGTGACTCCAAAAAATCAATTTCCTCATCAGAAAAATCAATCGTAGCCTCTACAAAAACTCTCAAGGATACTAATTCGGATAATATTTTATTTATTTTTGCCGAAAACTCACCGGTTAAAGATCTGACTGCACTTAATGCTGACTCCTCTGAATTTGATTGAATTAAATCTTGAACAGCCTCAGCCTGAATCAAATCCATCTTTCCATTTAAAAAGGCTCGCTTAGTAAACTCTCCAGGCTCTGCCAGTCGTACATTGGACTCTATTATTGTTTCAAGCAGCTTTCTTAATACACTTGAGCCTCCATGGCCGTGAAACTCAACTACATCTTCACCTGTGAAGGAGTTTGGAGCGGAAAATAGGATGGCTACACCCTTATCAATAATAGAATTATCATTGCCATAGAACGCACCATAGTAGGCATATCTTGGCTTTATATCTGTATGTAAAATCTGCTTAGCAATAGACCTAGCCAGTGGCCCTGAAACCCTGATAATACCAATACCACTTTGCCCTATTGCTGAGGCGATGGCGCAGATTGTCTCAACTTTAAGTGTCACTTGAAAAATATTCTTCTAAAAATTGATCAAAGTCTAACTGGTCATCTGACTCTATCTCTAATTGCTTTTCATTTGAAAGCATTCTGAGCCTGTCTAGTTCTGAAAAATAACCATCACTAATCTTCATATTTTTGTAGATTTTTTGATATTTATGACTAAACTGATCTGTATATTCAAAAAATCCTTGCTCCTGAAGCTTCATCTCATTAAGCATTTGGGCGGATGGCGTCAAATCAGGATTAATAATCCTATCTGAGATTTGTTTAACCGACGCTGATGTGCTTCACTCAAAAGAGCTGAGCAGTCATGGATTTTATTGAGGATCGATTCACCCCAATTTTTTAGGTTCAATTCTTTACCCTTTTGCATTAACTTGAGTCCAGGCTCTCTTCCTCTGTGGGCAACTAAGCTAGAATTCAGATCTATCTCATTGATCTCTGAACTCGATATCACTGGAGAGTCCTCTAATAAACAAAATAGCATGAATGATTCAAGAAACTGGACTTGCTCTTCATCAATGCCATCTTTAATTAATGGATTAACATCAAGCGACCTCAGTTCAATATATCCAACACCCCTATTTAGTAAGGCTCCAAGAGGCCTATCACTTCCATTAATGATTGGCTTAGGTCTTACTGAAGAGTAATATTCATTGGCAATCTGAAGAATATTAGTATTAAGCTGGAGATACTCTCCATCTTTCTTGAGGCCGATAGCTTCACAATCTTCACAATTGGTTTGCATTGCAGCCCTCAAGCTATAAATATAATGACGTAAGCTATTATAGTTAGCCTTTACCCCTTTATTATCCTCCTGTGAGTTTTGATACCCAATGTCACCCATTCTTAGTGAGGTTGCATATGGAAGATAAAGCGTATTGTCATCAAATTCTTCTAGCTTATGGTCATGGTAGTCTTGCATAAATGATTTGCAGACTGAAGCTGAAGCTCCAAATAAATAAGTTACCAACCAGCCATATCTCAATACATTTCGTGTTAAAGCCATATAGTGGCGACTAATGAACCTTTTAGAATCTAGTTTGCTCTCTGAGGTAATAGTTTTTTGATAAGAATCCCAAAATTCTAATGAGAAAGAATAGTTAAAGTGAATGCCTGCAATGGCTTGCATCACACTACCATATCTATTTGCAAGGCCCCGGCGATAAACTGTCTTCATTTTTCCAAGATTAGACTCTCCATAATAAGCAATAGGAATGTTGGTTTTACCTCTTAGGATGCAAGGCATACTGGCTGGCCAAAAACGCTCATTACTTCCAAGGTGGAAATTAATATAGTGGTTAATTTTTGATAGCTCATCAATAACATTAGAGGCGCCTTTAGTTGGACGCGTAACTATTTCAACCAAGGCCTCACTGAAGTCCGTAGTAATTTCTGGGTGAGTCAAGGCCGAACCAAAACTTTCTGGATGAGGTGTTTGGGCAATACTGCCATCTTTGGCAACTCGAAGACCTTCCTTTTCAATTCCAATTAGGTTTTCACCTAAACTGTCTTTAAAGGAACTTACTGAATTAATTTTGTCCTGAAGGCTCACTTTGTAATATGAAACATTAAAATAGTTATTTTACCTTGGTCTCATCGTAACGGAGATATTGTAAACAGATCTAAAAGATATATGGACTTAAGAAAAAATATGATTGAAGTTGTAGTAGGGATAATTCGTAATAATTCAAGAGAGGTATTTATTGCTAAACGCCAAAAAAATCAATTTATGTCTGATTTTTGGGAACTTCCTGGGGGCAAGGTAGAAAATGGAGAAGATCATGGTGATGCACTAAAACGTGAGTTATTTGAAGAGACAGGCATTGAAGTTAGGGGGTACAGTCTGACTCAGATAATTCAGCAGCAATATCCTGAAAAGATGATTAATCTTTCAGTTTTTACGATTAATGATTATTCTGGAATTCCAATTGGCAAAGAGGGGCAAGATTACACTTGGTGTGATATTGAAAACTTTGCAAACTATAAACTTTTGCCAACGATGTGGAAAATTATTAAAAAGGTTTCACTGCCAAATAGTTATTGGATTACCCCAGACAATCATAACTCTAGTGAGACTCTTGCATTATGCAAAGAGCATATAGCTANTGGCANAAAAATCATTCAACTCAGAAGTAAACATCAACTCGAAAAGTCATACATTGAAAAATATAATAAATTATGTCAATTAAACAATGTAAAGCTGATTTTAAACTTACCTCAAATGACTTTTGAAGAGCAGTGTGACGGATGGCACCTCACTGCTAAAAAACTTATGAATTTTTCAATAAAAGAGCTGCCAGAAAAGAGGATTATTGGAGCCTCAACTCACAACTTGCTGGAAGTAAGGCATGCCGAAAAAATGTCAATGGACTACATAAGCCTCTCACCAATAAATACAACACCTTCTCATCCCAATACTAAAATACTTGGATGGAGTGCAGCTTCAAAGATTATCTCCAAAAGCAGTTTGCCGATTTACTTACTTGGGGGAATGGATAAAAATTCTATGGGCCAAGCCTTGGATCTTGGCGCACAGGGTATTGCCGGGATCACTGGAGTTTAAAGAGGAGAACCAGTAATCTCTAGATATTTATTTTGGATGTCCTCTTTGCTCATTTGAACCAAACCATCAGACCCGCCTTTACAGAGCAAAGTATCATTCACAAATATCTGTGGGACAGTTCTAAAGCCAGATTTAACAAAAAAATCACGTGCATGACTATCTTCCTGAATATTTAGAGTTTCATATTCAATATCTAAGTTGTCCAGATAGTTCTTAGCTCTAGTGCAGTAAAAACAAGAGTGTGACGTGTACACTTTAATCATTTTTTAAACTTGAAAATATTTTGGTGAAATAATACCAGTAAGATATTTGTTGTTGTTCCTTTAAAGTGATGAAAATAGTGTGTCTTTCAACCTCTTAAAAACACCCAAGATGCTTCACTCGATTGATCTTTATCGAATCGATAACCTTCATCTGAGAAATCTTTTAATTCCTCAGGATTTTCTAGTCTGTTTCTGATAATGTAATTAACCATTAAGCCTCTTGCTCTTTTTGCATGTATTCCAATAACCTTGTATGCATCGCCTTTCTTCTCTTTAAACACAATATCTAAGATATTTGCATTGAGAGTATCTTTATCAATCGCCTTAAAGTATTCATTTGATGCAAGATTTACAATTAAATCAGATTCATCATCATTTAAAACATTGCTAATGTCAGAACCCCAGTACTTATAGAGGTCGCTTCCTTTTTCATTGCTGAGCTTTGTACCCATCTCTAAGCGATATGGCTGGATCAAATCTAGCGGCCTAATCACTCCATAAAGACCAGAAAGCATTCTAACTTTGCCTTGAGCAAACTCCAAGTCTTCATTTGATAAATCTGGAGCATTGATGCCATTGTAAACATCTCCCTTGAATGCAAGAATTGCCTGCTTGGCATTCTTAAGTGTAAAAGGTAATTGAAACTTCTGAAAACGTTCAAAATTTAATTCTGATAGTTTTTCACTCAGCGACATCAATTTCGAAATTTGGGATTTACTTTTATTTTTGAGAATTCCAATTAACTCATTTGAGCTCTCTATTTGCCTCGTTTGTGAAAAAACATCAACATCACACTGAGAAAAATCTTGGGTTTTAGAAGGTGAAATTATTGCCAGCATAAGACTATAAAAATGAAAATAATTCTACCTTAAAATCCCTTTCATAACAATAGATATGGGATAATTTGCTCTTTAATTTAGTCAAAAATTAAGGTATTATACTTCGTTCGTCTGTATTTCTTTTAGACTCAACATTTATGAAAAAAAAGCAATTACATTTGCCAAAAGCGCGTGGGCTATACCACCCAAATAATGAAAAAGAAAACTGTGGGGTTGGCTTTATTGCTAATCTTAAAAGCAACTCATCTCATCAGATTACGCAAGATGCATTAGAAATGTTATCGAGAATGGATCATCGTGGTGCTTGTGGCTGTGAGGCAAACACTGGTGATGGAGCTGGAATACTAACAGACATACCTCATGAATTTTTTTCTGATGAAATCAAAAGACTTTTTAACACCGATGTCGCGCCTGGAAATTACGGTGTAGGCAATGTTTTTTTGCCTCAAGACTCAAAAGAAAGAAATCACTGCATCAATTTATTTGAAAAAATAATTAGTGACGAGGGCCAGACATTGATCGGCTGGAGAGATGTTCCTGTTGACTCAGAATTATCTAATGTTGGTGATACAGCTCGCGAATCACAACCGCATATTAAGCAGCTCATCATTCAGAATACTAGTAATCTAGATCAGGATGCTTTTGAGGGTGTTCTTTACGTCATTCGGAAAAACATTTCTAAAATCATTCGAACAGATGAATCTATTTCACAGGCTCTAATGTTCTATGTCTGCAGTCTATCAACTAGAGTGATCATTTATAAGGGAATGCTCATGGGATCGCAATTATTAGACTTCTATACTGATCTCAGTGACAAGAAATTTAGTACCTATTTAGCGATGGTGCACTCTCGTTTCTCTACAAATACATTTCCATCTTGGGACAGAGCACAGCCATGTCGATTTATGGCTCACAACGGCGAAATTAACACTCGCCAAGGAAATTATAACTGGATGAGAGCCCGCGAAGGGGTTCTTGACAGCGACATCTTTGGCGATAACCTGTCAAAAACACTTCCCGTAATTGAAACCGAAGTTTCTGACTCCGGGAGCTTTGATAATGTTTTAGAATTTTTATTAATGAATGGCAGGTCTCTTCAAGAGGCGGTGCTGATGATGGTGCCAGAAGCATGGCAAAACGACACAGAGATGAGCTCCGACAAAAAGGCGTTTTATGAATACTTCTCTAATGTTATGGAGCCCTGGGATGGGCCAGCATCCATCGCGTTTACAGATGGACGCTATATAGGAGCAGTTCTTGATAGGAATGGGCTAAGGCCATCTCGCTATTACATAACACATGATGATCGAGTCATCATGGCTTCAGAAGTCGGTGTCGTCGATGTGGCTTCAAATAATGTAAAAACCAAAGGAAGACTTAGACCAGGAAAAATGTTCCTTGTTGACTTTCATAAAGGTGAGTTAATCGATGACAATGAAATTAAAAATAGTTTTGCAACTAAGAATCCCTACGCAAACTGGTTAGACAATCAAAAGATATTGCTAAGTGACCTCAGATCTGATGGAGACTCCAAAGGCTTCTATCCGGATACCTTAGTCAACAGACTTAAGGCATTTGGTTATAGCACTGAAACACTTCAATTTATGTTACTTCCTCTGGTAAGTGAACTTAGAGACCCAGTTGGCTCAATGGGCAATGACTCAGCACTAGCCTGTCTATCTGACCAGTCAAGAATTATTTATGACTACTTTAAGCAACTCTTTGCTCAGGTTACAAACCCTGCGATTGATTCAATTCGTGAAGAGGTGGTTATGTCATTAAGCTGCTCGATTGGGCCCGAAGGAAACTTATTGAGAAACAAAGAAGAGAATGCCCATCGTCTAGTCGTTGATCACCCCATCTTAACCAATGAGGAAATGGCAGCGCTTATTCAATGTAACCATAGAGGCTGGACAAGTAAGACCATAGACATTACTTATGAAACCAATGGAAATCATAACTTAAGTGATATGCTTGACTCTATATGCCAACAAAGTACTCAAGCCATTAACGATGGACACAGTCTAGTCATTTTGTCAGATAGAAATCTAAATTCTGATCGTAATGCGGTAAGTGCTCTCCTGGCATCTTCAGCAGTTCATAGACATTTAGTAGCCAACCATATGCGAACTCAAGTTGGCATCATAGTTGAAACTGGAGAGGCTAGAGAAGTCCATCATTTTTGTCTTTTGACCGGATTTGGTGCTGATGCTATTAATCCATATTTAGCATTTGAAGCTTTATGGCAAGCCAGAAGAGATGATTTAATTGATTTAGATGATGATGAAGCTGTTGTTAAATCGTATCGAAAAGCTATTGCCAAAGGCATGCTTAAAGTTATGGCAAAAATGGGAATTTCTACCCTTGCATCATATAAGGGTGCTCAAATTTTTGAAGCTGTTGGTCTGGCAGATGAAGTTATGAATAAGTGCTTTTTTGAAACTGCAAGTCGAATCAGCGGCGTAGGCTTTGATGTCATTCAGCAAGAATCTGAGGCACAACACAATAAAGCATTCATATCAAAATCACTTGACAATCTTGGTCACTATCATTGGAGAAGTGGTGGTGAAAAGCATATGTGGGAACCACAAACTATTACTTCATTGCAACTGGCTGCCAGAGGAAATGATAAAAATGCCTATTGGGAGTTTTCAAAAAGATCTAACGAAGAGGGTACACGAAATTGTACGCTTCGTGGCCTTATGTCTTTTAAAGATGGCCATCCAATTGACATTGAAAAAGTAGAGCCAGCGAAAGAAATAGTAAAAAGATTTGTTACCGGTGCTATGAGTTTTGGGTCAATTTCTGCTGAATCTCATGAGTCACTTGCGATAGCCATGAACCGCATTGGGGGCAAATCAAATACTGGAGAAGGTGGTGAGGACTCAAAACGCTGGACTCCAGATGCAAATGGCGACTCCAGACGAAGCGCGATCAAGCAAGTTGCCTCAGGCCGTTTTGGCGTTACAATTGACTACCTTAACAATGCAGACGAACTTCAAATTAAAGTATCTCAGGGAGCTAAACCGGGAGAAGGTGGAGAGCTTCCTGGTGGAAAAGTTGATGAGGGTATTGCCAAAATTCGATGCTCGACAGCAGGTGTAGGCTTAATTAGCCCGCCACCTCATCATGATATTTATTCTATTGAAGACCTCTCTCAGCTCATTTTTGATCTTAAGCGTTCAAATCCAGATGCTCGAATCAGCGTCAAACTAGTCTCAGAGGTTGGTGTTGGTACTGTTGCCGCTGGAGTCACTAAAGCTAAATCTGACCATATTGTAATCGCTGGACATGATGGAGGGACTGGAGCTTCACCTTTAACATCAATCAAACATGCAGGACTTCCATGGGAATTAGGAGTTGCTGAAACTCACCAAACCTTGGTGATGAATGATCTTCGATCAAGAGTTGTAATTCAAACTGACGGCCAGCTCAAAACTGGACGTGATGTTGCTATTGCAGCCCTCTTGGGTGCTGAAGAGTTTGGCTTTTCTACTGCACCATTGATTACGCTTGGCTGCATCATGATGCGTAAGTGTCACTTGAATACTTGTCCTGTTGGGATTGCTACTCAAGACAAGGTATTGCGCAAAAAATTTACTGGAAAACCTGAGCATGTTGTTAATTACTTGTTTATGGTTGCTGAAGAATTAAGAATTATTATGGCCGAGCTTGGCTTTTCTAAATTAACTGACATGGTTGGAAGGGTTGACATGCTGGAGATGAATAAAGCTATCAATCATTGGAAGCAAGACTCGATCGACTTGAGTTCAATATTAACACCAGCAGAAAATCTCTACAGAGATGCCGGGACCTACCAAAGCATTAAGCAAGATCATCAACTTGAAGACCAGTTAGATCTTGATTTAATCGAAAAATCTAAAGAGGCCATTGAAAACAACTCAAGAGTTCAGTTTAATTCTTCTATTTCTAATGTTGATAGAGCTGTTGGAGCTATGTTGTCCTCGCATGTTGTTAAATCAAGACAAGGCAACAATCTCAAAGATAATTCAATTCAAATTAATTTCCAAGGTTCTGCTGGGCAATCTTTTGGGGCCTTTCTTGCTAAAGGAATCACTATGTCCGTTGAGGGTGATGCGAATGATTACGTAGGAAAAGGGTTGTCGGGTGGTCGGGTTATTGTTTATCCTCCTAAAGACTCAACCTACTCCTCGGAAAATGAAATTATTGCTGGAAATGTTTGTGGATACGGTGCTACAGGCGGTGAACTCTTCCTTTCAGGTCAAGTCGCTGAACGCTTTTGTGTTCGAAATTCCGGTTTAACTGCTGTTGTTGAAGGCATTGGTGATCATGGATGTGAATATATGACAGGTGGGAGAGCTGTTATTCTGGGTGAGGTTGGACGAAACTTTGGAGCTGGCATGAGTGGAGGTATAGCCTACGTTTATAACCCTAATCAAACATTNNANTCTAGAGCAAATGCTGCAATGATTGATTTTGATCCAATGGATAAAGAGTCACTCTCAGAACTTCATGAGTTCACAACAAAGCACTTTAAATATACAGGTTCAAAAATTGCAGGAAAAATATTAGACAATTGGGATCAAGAAGCATCTCACTTCGTCAAGGTAATGCCCAAAGCGCTCAAAGAAGTTCTAGCTGCTCGCGACAAGAAGCACCTTAAAGCAGTCTAAATTGGTATCGCGTCGATTACATCGGCGCTAACACCCAGCAGATTATCAACACCATCACCAACTACAGGTATNACAGATACTACTGCGCCNGTTACTCGCATAGGCACAGTNACGACCTTAGTAAATACNCANCCTGATATAAATACAGTCAATAAAGCTAATGTGATAAACCTTTTCAATGGACTTTGTCTAAAACAATAAAGTGATATGAATAGGCATTGGAATTATCTTTTGGATGTGATTCACAACTCACTTGATGCCAGTTATAAGCGTCGTATTTTGGAAAAAAAATATCCCCCTCAAATTCGCCATCAATCTTTGTAATGTATAGCCTATTAATTTTCGGAAGAATCTGCTCACACAAGCTTGCACCCCCTATAACCATTACCTCGTCATCTCCTTTTGTTATTTCAAGCGCCTCCTCTAAACTTAAAGCAACTTCNCATCCAGGTAGTGAAATTTTTGCATTACGGGTTATGACAATGTTTCTTCGATTAGGCAGTGGTCTTCCAATTGAATCATAGGTTTTTCTGCCCATTAGTATTGACTTTCCCGTAGTCAGTTTTTTGAAGTAGGCCAAGTCTGCCGGAAGATGCCATGGGAGTTGATTATTTTTACCAATCAAACGGTTATCATCCATTGCCACTACTATTGATAAGCGCATTAATTCTGCCTGATTGAAGTAAAATATTAGATTATTTTACAATCTTTAATCTCCTAGTGTCACTCATTCTCGCCTCATCTTCGCCGTATAGAAAAGCTATTCTTGACAAGCTAGGACTTGACTTCAGCGTNGTTGCTCCAAATATAGATGAGACCAGAAAAGAAAAAGAATCACCCATTGATCTAGTTACGCGCCTCTCAAAAGAAAAGGCACTAGCTGTATCAAAATCAAAATCTGGTTTGATTATTGCCTCAGACCAAGTAGCCACATTGGATACAGGATTAAATGAGAATGATTCCATTTTAACCAAGCCTGGCAGCCATGAAAATGCATTCTTACAGCTAAAACAAAGCTCAGGAAAAACTGTAAACTTTCTAACAGGGTTGGTTCTGATGAATACAGAAACCCTCAGCACTCAAGTTCATGTAGAGCACTTCAAGGTTTCTTTTAAGGTGCTATCAGATAATCAAATATTAAGTTATTTATCTAAGGAGGATGTCCTGAACTGTGCTGGTAGCTTCAAATCAGAGGGATTAGGAATTGCGTTATTTAATAAAATGGAGGGCAATGACTCCAACAGTCTGATTGGACTCCCCACTATTCAATTAATCCATATGCTCACAAAGGAAAATGTTCACGTTCTATGAGCATAGTTTTTCCTGCAGAATCAAACTCAATCTCTTCGGATTTCAAAAAAGATTATTGGGGCTCGTTATTTGGCCCTTCTGAGGCACTTGCACTCCTAGAATTTGCAGAATCAAATGATGGCTTTGTTCTATATATCGCAAGAGATATAAAACACTTTGACGAAATCAATAAGTCACTCGCTTTTTTCAAAAAAAATACTGAAATTCTCAGTTTTGCTAGCTGGGAGGTTTTAGCATTTGATCATTTCTCACCTCATCCTGATATTGTTTCTGCAAGGCTCAGTACCTTAGCTAAATTATCTTCAATTGAGTCTGGAATTATCGTTACAACAATCGAGGCATTGTCTCAAAGAATTTGCCCAAGAGACTTTATAAATAAATACAGCCTTAGGCTTCAAAAAAATCAAACCCTTGTGATAGATTCGTTCATAGAAAAGCTTGTAAAAATTGGCTATCGAAGAGTAACTACTGTAATGGAGCAGGGTGAATTTTCTTTAAAAGGTGCGTTAATTGATATGTACCCTATGGGCGCAAAAACTCCTTATAGAATTGATCTTTTTGATAATGAAATTGATTCAATTCGATCCTTTGACCCCTCTTCACAAAGGTCTATTGAAGTCATAGATGAAATTCAACTCTTACCTGCAAGAGAGTTTGCTTCTGATAAAGCGAGTATTGATATCTTTAAAAAAAATTATTTATCTGAGTTTGATAATTCTGATGGTTTTATTTATACAGAGGTCAGTGAAGGGCGTTATCCAGGAGGAATAGAATTTTATTTACCATTATTTTTTGAAACAACCGATACATTATTTGACTACATTCCAGATAATTCAGTCATTGCATTTCAGAAAGGACTCTCCGAGTCAATTGATATTCAGAGTGAAGAATTGTTAGAGCGCTTTAACTACTGTCAGAATTCACTGGAAAGACTTCCTCTTGCAGTCAATAAGGTCTTCTTAAATAGTAATGATTTTTTTACCGCTCTTAAGAAAAAAAAGCAGATTCAAATTCAAGCACCTAAGGTACTTAAAGATGGCGGTTTAGACTTTAAATCCTCAATTCTTCCTCCAGTGAAGATTGATGCTGAGGCCAATAAGCCTCTCAATAAATTATTCAGTTTCATTCAAAGATTTAATGGCCGCACTCTGATCGTTTGTGAGTCAGAAGGTAGACAAAGTGTTCTAAATGATTTGTTATCCTCCTACGAGTTAAAGGCACAAGAATGCCTTGGCTGGATGGATTTCCTTAATCAAGATTCAAAAATCTGTATTACTCATGCAAGCTTAAGTGAAGGTGTTGTTTTTGAAAAAATAGCAGTTATTACTGAAAATAATTTATTTGGACAAGATGCAGTTAAGCAACAACGTAGGCGCCGAGCAAAACACAAAGACTTTGATGAGGCAATTAAAAGCTTAGTTGAAATTCAGTTGGGAGATCCTGTGGTCCATGAACATTATGGGGTTGGTCGCTATTTAGGGCTCATTAGTCGAAGCTTTGATGGCAACCAACAAGATTTTATCTCAGTCGAATATGCAAATGGCTCAAAGCTTATGGTTCCTATCACTAGCTTAAATCTAATTTCCAGATATACAGGTGTGAGTGCAGATAACGCACCACTTCATAAATTAGGAAGTCAGCAATGGACAAAGGCAAAAAGAAAAGCTGCTGAGTCACTCTATGATGTAGCTGCTGAGCTTTTAGAAATTTATGCAAAACGTGAGTCACAAAAAGGCTTTTCATACCCCAAACCCAATGATTCTTATAGTTCATTTGTATCGAGTTTTGCATTTGAAGAAACGCCCGATCAAATCAAAACTATGAATGATGTTTTATTGGACATGCAATCCGAAAAACCTATGGACCGACTTGTCTGTGGTGATGTTGGTTTTGGTAAAACTGAAATTGCAATGAGAGCTGCTTTCTTAGCAGTAGAGTCCGGAAAACAAGTGGCAATTCTGGTCCCAACCACGCTTCTGGCTAACCAGCATTATCAAACATTTACGGATCGTTTTTCTAAATTTCCAATAGTTATTAAATCTTTATCTAGGTTTCAAAGTGCTAAAGAGCAAACTCAAATCAAATCTGACCTCAAGCAAGGAAAAATTGATATTGTAGTGGGAACTCATAAACTCATTCAAGGCGGAATCAGTTATAAAAATCTAGGTTTAATTATTATTGATGAGGAGCATCGATTTGGCGTTAAACAGAAAGAATCACTAAAAAAAATTCGGGGCCAAAGTGACATTTTAACTATGACAGCAACGCCTATCCCTCGTTCACTGAATATGGCACTTGGCTCTTTAAGAGAGTTATCTATTATTGCTTCTCCACCAGCCAAAAGAACTGCCATACAGACCTTCGTCGATGTGTGGGATAAAAATACTATTACCGAAGCCTGCTCAAGAGAGCTTCATCGGGGAGGTCAAATTTTTGTTGTTCATAATGATATCGACACCATTGACAACATGGCAGAGTCATTAAAGGATCTTATGCCAAATATTCAAATTAGAATTGCTCATGGCCAGATGCCAAGTAAGGAGCTTGAGCAAATAATGACTGATTTTTATCACCAGCGCTTTCAGCTCTTGGTTTGCACAACAATTATTGAGACAGGTATAGATATACCTAGTGCCAATACCATTATCATTAATAATGCTCAAAATTTTGGTCTTGCTCAGCTGCATCAACTTCGTGGTCGAGTTGGCCGCTCCCATCACAAAGCTTATGCCTATTTGGTCATTAAATCACATCAATCAATAACCGAAAATGCTAAAAAACGATTAGATGCAATCGCATCATTGGAAGAACTTGGTGCCGGCTTTATGCTGGCAAACCATGACCTTGAAATAAGAGGTGCAGGCGACTTATTAGGTGAAAATCAAAGTGGTAAGATTTCTGAAATTGGCTTTAATCTTTACCATGATTTACTAAAAAGAACCATTCATGCCATCAAGAATAATTATAAACTTGATATTAAAGATGCGTCGCTGGAAGAGGTAGAAATTAATCCTGGGATAGCTTGCATCATCCCAGAAACATACTTACCAGATGTGCACGAACGCTTAATTCTTTACAAAAGAATTGCAAGTGCTGAGCATGAGGACGACTTAAAAGAACTAAAGGTTGAAATGATTGATCGATTTGGAATTCTTCCTGAGCCAACTCAAAATTTATTTGAATCATCTTCCCTAAAGAATCTCTCTTTAGAGAAAGGAATACTAAAAATAAATATCTATGATGAAAAGGCAGAAATTACATTAAAGGATAACAACAGTATTGATACATCAAAGATTATCAAGCTGATACAAACTCAGCCTCAGCAGTTTCAACTAAAAAACCAAAAAACCTTGGTATTTAGAGAGGAAATGGAAGCTGACAAATTCAGAATTAGAAAAATTAGCAATATAATTAAATCACTGACTTAATAGGCTCATTTTTACAAATCTCTAATACAGCCTGGGTTCAGAAAATTATTCTGAAGGTGCTATTCTTGGAAAAAAATACTTAATGAAAGGTACAACAACTAGGGCTGCAAAAAATATCACTGTTAAGCAACCTAATATATCTCCAATCAAAAAGTTTCTTAAAAAGTCGGTTGCATTAATTGTTTCTGAAGAATGGCCATTTGAAACAATATAAGAAGATACAAAAAATGAAATTAACGTATTAAATAAAGCGGTTAAGATTGCTAAAAAAATAAGATGGTGAAAAACAAGTTTCTCACCATCGAAGAAATTAGAGAGTTTAAAAAACCTCATACTTGCAATAGCAATTACGGGCCCAATTGTTCCAGCAACTGTAGAAATTAATGTTATCTGATCAAAAAAAGGTCGAGAGTGAAACCAAAATTCAGAGCATTGCGAGGCTAAGATTGCAACTAAAACTACCCTAAACCCAAACAATAAAAAGCATAACGACATCGCACCCAAAGGAAGCCAGATAAGATTACCTTCAAAGGGATAAGCAGGGCCATTAATAAAGTAGCAAAAGACAATTATCAAGAATGTTGATATTTGCGGTTGAATCTCTAAAGAATTATTGTTCATCTTACTTCTCCGTAGTTTGGTCTTTTAGATGTTTGCATCCAGGTTTTTTAACCCCTACCAATGCAAGACCCATCTGCGATTCCCTTAAACGAGTTATCGCTTTTAATAAATTTTTGAAGTATGCAGATTAATGCTTCATCTAGGTTTTTCTTCCTAATTGTTTTAGGGCAACACCCTTTTTTTAACTGCAAGTAAGAGTCAATCCTCTGTATTAATTTTTTTTTCGCTGCTAGCAGAATCAGTCGAATCCTATTGTACTTTTTTTTAAGTGAGGTATCTATAGGCTTCGCTCACTTTAACTCTTTGCTGCTATGATTGCAGCGTCAAAATCATCTCCCTTTTGTCCAAAGTTGACTGTTCAGCCTTAACGACTTCATTCGATGTTAAGAAAAGAACCGCTCTTTTAATTGTCGATAAGGAGTATTTATTAAAATAGGGGTCATTTTTAATTGAAGTGATGGTTGCATTAGCATTCGAACTAATGTAAGAAAAAACTGCCTTTTCAACTTCTGAATAACCAGCTAGCCCAAACTCTTTCTCACACTCATAGAGAGCCTTTCTAAGCTGAAACAATCTTGATACTGCTTTTGCCATAATTTAATAAGTTACCCTTAATTACTAATAATTCAAAGTAAATGATAAACAATCTGAAAAGAATTTACAATAGTTTCAGGCTAAATCAAAGTCATATGATGTCTAACTTAGTTTAAATTGTTGTTTAAGGCTTATATATTCAATTGAATTAATTCTAGGTCCGAACTGACTAACAACTCGGGAAGATGCCGCATTAGCAAAGCCAGCGGCCCAAGAAAAGTCCTTGCCCTGAGTAATTGCATGTAAGAATGCACCAGCAAACATATCTCCTGCGCCATTGGTATCTACTGCACTTGCTAAAACCCCTTCAGTATGAATTAGATTAGCACCATCAAATACTAATGATCCTCCAGGACCCCTAGTAATCACAAAAGTCTTTGCATATTTTTTTAAGCCTTCTGCAGCTGCCTCAATAGTATGAGTATCAGTAAAGCTTCTTGCTTCATCCCCATTACAAAAAATTAAGTCAAGACCATCATCTCCAATTATAGTTTTAATATTATCTGCAAATACCTCAACAACAAAAGGATCAGAAAGGCTTAGGGAAGTCTTAACGCCATTGTCTTTTGCGAACCTCATAGCATCCCTTGCAACCGCAGTTCTTTGATCATCAGTCACAACATATCCTTCAATATATAGCCACTGTGAATTGGCTAGCGCTTCTTCATCAACTTCACGATATGTCAGCTCGAGGCTCGCGCCCAAATTAGTGTTCATCGTTCTTTCTGCATCTGGCGTAACCATGACCAGGCACTTTCCAGTAACTCCACTTGATGGGTCAACCTGATGAAAATCAACTCCAGATTTATTGAGGTCTTTTACAAAAAAGTCACCCACATCATCATTAGCCACCTTGCCAGAGAAGAAGGTGCTTGAACCGAACATACTTGCTGCAACAACGGAGTTACAAGCCGAACCGCCACAACTCATCTTTACAGGTACACGCTGAGTCGTAAGAGAGTCTAAAAGATATTTTTGTCTCTCTGCATCAACCAAAGTCATCAGCCCTTTACCAATATCATTTTCTTTAATAAAGGCATCACTCACAACAACCTCAGTATCTACGATTGCAGCGCCCATTCCATAAATATTATATTTTTTCATTGTTTAATTTCCTATCAATTAATTTTTTAAAGATGCAGGAACAGGAAAATTAACAGATTCTTTTGCGCCATCTACCTCTATAATCTCATGCCTTCCCTGGGACGCCAAGAAACTAACCACCTCTTGCACCAAAATCTCCGGGGCTGAAGCGCCGCTGTAATTCCAACTGATGCAATATTTTCTAACCATTGATCCTTGATATCATTAGAGCTATCTATTAAGTAGGCTGGCTTGCCCTGATTATCCGCAATTTCTTTAAGACGATTTGAGTTTGAAGAGTTTTTTGAGCCAATCACTAAGAGGATTTCCGAATGCTTCATGACCTCTTTTACTGAATCCTGACGGTTTTGTGTTGCATAGCAAATATCACTCTTTTTTGGAGACTGTATGTTAGGAAATTTTTCTTGTAATACCTCAATTACCTCTTTTGTATCATCAACAGATAAGGTCGTTTGAGTAGTGTATGAAATATCTCTTTCTTGATTAAAATTTAAGTCTTCAATGTCACTGGCTGATTCAACTAAAGTGATGTTGTGTGACTCAATGGACTGACCTAGAGTTCCCTCTACTTCTGGATGGCCAGCGTGACCAATAAGTATCACTTGATGATTATTTTTTTGGCGACGAATTACCTCTTTATGCACCTTAGTAACCAGCGGACAGGTTGCATCATAAATAATAGCTGAGGTATTACTAGCCTCTCTTCGAACTGCCTGTGAAACCCCATGAGCACTGAAGATTACAACACTTCCCTCTGGAACTTCAGAAATTTCATCTACAAAAACAGCGCCTTTCTTCTTTAAATTATCAACCACATACTTGTTGTGAACAACCTCATGTCTGACATAAATAGGCGAGCCATGTTTTTCAATCGCTCGTTCAACGATCTCTATGGCCCTGTCGACTCCAGCACAAAAACCCCTAGGATTAGCTAAGTATATTTTCAAAATGTAAACTTAATGTCAAACAAATCTATGATTGGGAGTGAAGTGCTGAGAGCAATTGAAAAATTTTATTTCTTAATTCCGAACGATGGACAATCATATCAATAGCACCCTTCTCAAGCAAAAATTCGCTCCTTTGAAAGCCCTCAGGAAGCTCCTCCCGAACTGTCTGCTCAACCACCCTTGCACCGGCAAATCCAATTCTCGCATTAGGTTCAGCAATCTGAATATCCCCAAGCATTGCAAGACTTGCTGAGACTCCACCCATAGTAGGGTCTGTTAAAACAGAAATGAAAGGAATTTTTTTATCAGCCAATAGTTTCACAGCCAGAGAGGTTTTAGACATTTGCATCAAAGAAAACAATCCTTCTTGCATGCGCGCTCCTCCGCTGGCAGAAAAACAAATGAAAGGTTGATTGTTCTCTATAGCTGAATTAGCAGCCCTAACAAACTTCTCACCTACAACTGATCCCATTGAACCGCCCATAAAACTAAAGTCAAAGGCAGCTGTGACAACTGGTAATCCCTTCAAAAAACCACTTTTAACAACTAAAGCGTCTTTTTCTTTTGTAAATTTTTGTGCGTCCTGATAACGGTCCTTATATTTTTTTTGATCCTTAAATTTTAAGGGGTCTGTTGATTGAACATTTGCGGCTAACTCAACTTGATTTTCCATATCGAGGAAACTCTCAAGTCTTTTTCTAGCAGAAATCCTTAAATGGTGATTACACTTAGGACAAACATAGAGTAGGCGCTCAAGCTCCTCTTGGTAGAGTACTCGATTACATTCAGGACACTTGCTCCAAAGACCTTCGGGGATATTTTTTTTAGCATTCTTGCCAATTGATGGCATTATTTTTTCTAGCCAACTCATACTTAACCTTGTTTATGTAATTGCGTTAGAGATCTCTTTAGCTAGATTCCCAACCTTAGTGACCATTCTATCTTTATCAGAAGACAGCTCCTCAACGATTGAAACCAGAGCACTTCCAACAATCACAGCATCTGCATTTTCTCCAACTTGCTTAGCTGTTTCAGCATCTTTAATTCCAAAGCCAACCCCAACAGGGAGCTGGATGTAGTCTCTCATTCTTTTTAAGTGGAAGTTAACAGAGTCAACATCTAAATTACCAGCACCTGTAACTCCCTTCAGTGAAACATAATAAATGTATCCACTTGCGATCTTTGAAATCAGCTTTAAACGCTCATCTGTTGTTGTTGGCGCCACTAAAAAAATTAAATCAATGTTAAATTCATCAAGTTCTTTTTTGAGATCCGCCACCTCTTCAGGTGGCATATCAACAACCAGAATTCCATCCACACCAGCTTCATCAGCTCTGGCTGCAAAATCTTTAAACCCGTAAACTTCAATTGGATTGGTATAGCCCATTAAGACAATACCAGTAGTCTGATTATGCTCTCTAAATCTTTCAACAATCGCAAAAACATCATTGAGATCAATGCCATCAGCTACGGCTCTCTCATGAGATTTTGCAATCACTGGCCCATCAGCCATTGGGTCAGAAAACGGCATTCCTAATTCAATAATATCAGCACCGCTATCGGCCAAGGTAAAAACAAGTGCCTCACAATTATCTAAACCACCATCTCCTGCAGTGATGAAGGGAATAAAGGCTGTTTGATCAGCTTCATCAAGTTTTTTAAAAATATCATAAATTCGTGACATAGTATTATTTCTTTTTATTTAAATTAATTTTAACATAGTGCAACTAGATCTCAATTTAACTGATTTTTTATTTTGAATATGAATGCACTGCATCAACTAAGAATTTCATACTCTCTGGGTTAACCTCGGGTGTAATTCCATGGCCTAAATTAAATACATGCCCAGTTGAGCCTTTGAACTGCCCTAGGATTTTATTCACTTCAGTTTTTATTACCTCTTTTGATGCGAAGAGTACTGACGGATCAAGGTTACCCTGAAGTGCAACCTGACCACCCACCCTTCTCTCTGCTTCGCCTATCTCAATGGTCCAGTCAATGCCAATCGCATCACAGCCAGTATCTGCAATTTGCTCAAGCCAAGCCGAGCCACCTTTTGTAAAGAGCGTAACTGGAATTATCTTTCCTTCGTATTCTCGAGTAATTCCATCAACAATTTTTGACATATACCTTAGTGAAAAGTTTTCATAACTCTCTTTATTTAAAAGGCCACCCCAGGTATCAAAAATCATAACGGAATCAGCACCAGATTCAATTTGAGAATTTAGATAATCAATAACAGTATCAGCAAGCACATCGAGAAGCTGATGCATATGCTTTGGATTCTCATACATCAGACCTTTAACTTTTGAAAAAGTCTTACTGGATCCACCCTCAACCATGTAAGTAGCTAGGGTCCAGGGACTCCCGGTAAAACCAATGAGTGGGACTCTACCCTTCAGATTTTTTTTAATAACAGAGACGGCTTCACTAACATAAGAGAGCTCTTGAGACACATCTGGCTTTTTCAGATGTTCAATGTCTTGAAGCGAGTTGAGGGGATTAGTGAACTTTGGACCCTCTCCCTCTACAAAATGAAGTCCAAGACCCATTGCATCTGGAATCGTTAAGATATCTGAAAAAAGAATAGCCGCATCTAAATCAAATCGCTCAAGAGGCTGCAGTGTCACCTCGCAAGCCAAGTCACTTGACTTACAAAGTGTTAAAAAATCCCCCGCTTTTTTTCTTGTAGCACGGTATTCAGGCAAATATCTCCCTGCCTGCCTCATGACCCAAATAGGTGTCCGGGTTACTTCTTTTTTCAGTAAAGCATTAATGTAGTCAAATGCCATTATGTTGTCTCAAAAATAGTTGATTATATCAATTTAATTACTTTTCTCTTTAGTTTCCTTCTGACACAAAAAAAGCCACATTTGTGGCTTTAAGTGTGTCTTAATTTGAAATTAACGTTTGAAAGCGCCGTAACGTGACTTGAACTTTTCAACACGGCCAGCAGTGTCCATAATTTTTTGCTTTCCCGTATAGAATGGATGGCAGCTTGAACAAACATCAAGATGTATTTCGTCTTTACTTGAAGTTGAGCGTGTCTCGAATGAGTTTCCGCAACTGCACACAACTTTAATAGTTTGGTATGAAGGATGAATATCTGTTTGCATAACGTTATATCTTCAAGTTTCTAAAAAAGGAGTGAATTATATACTATCTCTCATCTGGGGTAAATGTTTTGACACTTAAAGCGTGAAGCTCTCCACTCTTTATTTCTTCCTTAACCAAGCCCAAAACTAGCCTCTGCCTTTGCAGCAAAGATAAACCATCAAATGCTGAGGAGACAATGACTGCTGAGCAGTTACAGCCGTCACCCTCCATTACGACTTCGGAGCCTTCTATTCCATTCTCTAGTTTTGCTTGTACCTCTTCTAATGTCATAGTCTTATTTAAATAAAATGATCATCGAATTATACGCTCTAGGCACTAAAAATACCCTTAAGTGTGAAGAAAAACAGAATCGACATTATTGCTCCAGCTGGCAACGTAATAAGCCAAGAGAGAAATATTCTATTAATAACTCTCAAGTTTAGTGATGCCACACCTCTGGCAATACCTACTCCAAGAACAGCGCCAACAAGCACCTGGGTTGTTGAAACTGGAAGACCTGTATAGGAGGCAAATACAACAGTTGTTGCTGCAGCGAGTTCTGCAGAAAATCCACGGCTTGGGGTAAGTTCAGTAATATTTTTACCTATAGTTCGCATCACCCTGAATCCAAAAGTTGCAAGGCCAAAGACTATACCTCCGCCCCCTACAAGCAGGATCCAAGAGGGCAGCGCACTCTTTGAAACGATTTGACCACCTGACTCAACAATACTATAGACTGCAGCTAACGGTCCAATAGCATTTGCAACGTCATTTGAACCATGGGCAAAAGCCATTGAGCAGGCTGTAATCACCATCAATCCACCAAATAATTTCTCCATATTCGCATAGGAAAACTCATTATCATCTTCAGGATTAGTTTTAATACGCCTAATGATGATTGCAGCAATAATAGCTGCCAGTATTCCAACTAAAGTCGCTATCATCATGCTTGTAGGCAAATCTTTACCGAGATGTTTCAATGAATCAACATGTTTAAGCCCTTTTAAAAGCGTTACCAAAGAGAGCACAAAACCCACAAAAAAGACATAAAAAGGCAGGTATTTTTTTGCATTTTCTAAAGGATTTTCAGTATCAATTACAAGACGCTGTAGGCTTTTAAAAATAATGATTGCCATTGTTCCTGCAATTAGGGGGGAGACTACCCAACTTGCAATAATGGCATACACTTTGTCCCATGAGACCGCTTCTATGCCGACTCCAACTGCTCCAAACCCAACAATTGCACCAACAATTGAATGAGTGGTTGAGACTGGCCAGCCTAATGATGACGCAATTAAAAGCCATGTTGCAGCTGCTAAGAGTGATGCAAGCATTCCATAGACTAATAACTCTGGATTGGATGTAAATGCTCCAGCATCAAGGATGCCCTTGCGAACTGTAGCTGTGACCTCTCCACCAGCCAAGACAGCACCGGCGAACTCAAAAATAACGGCAATAATGACTGCCTGCCTAAATGTTATAGCGCCTGAGCCAACCGAAGTGCCCATTGCATTGGCTACATCGTTTGCACCAATACCCCATGCCATAAACAGACCAAATCCAATGGCCAACATGATAAGAATATCACTGTTTTGAATGATGATTTCCATGATGCGCTCCTATTTAGTTAACATAACTTCGAAACGCGAACCTACCTTTTGAGCAGCATCTGCAGTCTCACCAAGCCACTCAATGGCCCGATAATAAAACATTACATCGACAGGAGGTAATGACGCCTCAAGCAAGTAGAGCTTGTTCCTTATTAACTCTTGAGCAACATCTGTTTCATGCTCCAATTCATTAACCTTTTTAATCATTGTGTCAACAATTTTGCGCTCTCGACTACTAAATGCAGTCTCTAAAAGCTCATCTAACTCATTAATAGCATCCAATGCAGCAGCTGAAGTTTTGATACATAACTTCGACAGATCTAAAAAATCATTCGCAAATTCTTTTGGAAAAACCATTTTTCTTGACATCATCAAACCTGCCAAGTCTTTTGTAATGTTAGCAATCGAATCCTGGATTAAGAGAACATCTAACAAATCCCTTCTAGAAAAAGGCATCATAAATGTGCTAGGCAGATTCATTCTTAATTTTTTCTTAAGAACGTCTGCTTTTTGCTCTTTTTTACCGATAGAGATATGCGCTATTTGAGCCTTTTCCCAATCTTGAGAATTAGCGGCCTTAGCAAATACACGAAACTCTTTGAGGCATGAGTGTGCTTGTTTCATATGCTTCTGAAGTGGACTTATTGGCGATTTGCCGAATAAACTTGTGATGTTGTCTTTTCGATTCATAACTCTAAACTACTCCTAATAGTTAAAAAAGGTAATGGAACTAAAAACAAAATTTTTATCAAATAACGATAAAAGTGCGCATTATAAAAGTTGTAAATTGATTGTGTGTAATTATTTGTAATAAATTTAAATCAATTGAATTTAACTAATGTCTCATAACATCTTACCAAAAAAAACCTATTAAATAAGGCTTAATATAATCACTTAGATTGAGTATGGTTGAATATTTTTATTGCATCAATTAACATCATCAAAATAAGTCTTGATAAAGGGCAATAAGTTTTCTTTAATCTGATTGAAGCAAAGTTCAAACGACTCAAAACTTTTGCCATCTGGATCATCAAAACCCATATGGGTAACTGGAGTATTGCCAGGAAATACTGGACAAGTTTGACTTGCATTCTCACAAACTGTAATTACTAAATCAAATGATAGGTGCATTACAGACTCTATCACCTTGGAATGGTATTGATCACTCCAAATGTTGTTTAACTGGAGAATTTTTTTCGCATTTGGATTAACCATTCCACTGGCGGAAACTCCGCTTGAGCATGCCACTACTTTCCCTTTAAATTCATTGTTAATTAGTGCCTCTGCAATGATGCTCCGACAACTATTACCAGTGCATAGAATCAAAACTTTTTTAATCATAAAAAATAGCTTATGTATCAGATTTAAAAACTTTCAAGAAAACCATGGATGCCAATATGGCACCAAGAATAGTAGCAACAATATATAACCACAGATGCTCAAGATTTCCGCTAATGACTGCTGGCCCTATGCTCCTAGCAGGATTCATACTTGCCCCTGTTATTGGGCCAGCAAACATTGACTCAAGGCCAACGGTAAGTCCAATTGCCAAGCCAGCAAAATCTTTTGTAGCTTTTCCATGAACAGCTGATGCACAGATGACAATCATCAAGATAAAGGTCAGAATAAATTCAAATCCAAAAGATTGTGACACAGAGCCACTAGGAATCGTTGCCCCCAAATAGCTTACTTCAGATACGTCAGTAAAATTTTCTGATAGCAGATAATAAAGACACAAACTAGCTAACAAGCCACCAATTATTTGAGCTGTAATATAGGGCAGTACATTTCTCTTATTGAATTCGCCCATCGACCAAAATGCTATTGTGACCGCTGGGTTGAAATGAGCCCCAGAAACATGCGCAAAACTATAGATCAAAGCTACAATTACGAATCCAAAAGTTAATGCTATGCCTACATGGCCGATTGCTTGAGCAATATCATTAATCATGATCGCCCCAGTTCCTGCGAATACCAGAATAAAAGTACCAAGTAGCTCTGCGGTCAATTTCCTATACATTGATTTATTGAATCATTTAGTAAAATTAGTTGAGAATTATAAAGTTGAAATACTACAGAGGCATTACAAAATCTTTTTTAATTTGGCCTTTAAATGTTACAAAGGGTAACATTAAAGAAAATTAACCCAATCATTATTCCTTTACGAAAGATTTTAGCCAAATATTAAGATGAACAATGCCATCATATTAGCCGCTGGTCAGGGCAAAAGAATGAAGTCTCAAACTTCCAAAGTGCTCCATAAAGTTGGCAATAAATATCTACTTCAACACGTTGTCGATGTTGCAAAAAATCACGTAGAAAAAATGAATATCATTGTTGGTCATAACTCTCAGTCTGTCAAATCAGCAATAACGGAAAGTAAAATTAATTGGGTACTCCAAGAAAAACAGCTGGGGACTGGTCATGCTGTGAAGCAAGCCATTCCATTTATTGAGGAAAACTCCATATGCCTTATACTTTATGCAGATGTGCCACTTCTGCAAAGCAAAACAATAGAAGAGTTACTCAAAAAAGCTCGAACCAATGGATTCTCACTTTTAAGCGTTGTGTTAAATGATCCTTTTGGATATGGAAGAATCATTAGAGATACAAATGGATTAATTAAATCAATCGTTGAACAAAAAGACGCCAGTGAGACTGATCTAAAGATTAAAGAAATCAATACCGGAATCATGGCACTTAAGGGCTCCCTATTAAAGAAGTATTTGAATGAATTGAAGACCAATAATGCTCAAGGAGAATTCTATCTGACTGATATTGTTGAAATAGCTGTCAAAGATAATGTTAATATTGCTTCATTTATATGTGAAAGTGCAGATGAGGTCATGGGTATAAATGACAAAAAACAACTATCCCAAGCTGAAAGACTCTATCAAATGAAACAGGCTGAAAATTTTATGTCATCAGGCCTGACTCTTATGGACCCTAGCCGTTTTGATTGTCGAGGCAATTTAAAGTTTGGAGATGACTGCACTATTGATATTAATGTTGTCTTTGAGGGAGACAATGTTTTAGGAAATAATGTTTTAATTTCGCCTAATTGCATAATAAAAGATTCTAAAATCGGTGATAATGCAGTTATCTTGCCAAATTCAATTATTGAAAATTCTACTATTGGTTCCAGCACTTCTATTGGCCCCTTTGCCAGAATTCGACCCGATACGACTATAGGAAATCATTCAAAAGTTGGTAACTTCGTCGAGATCAAAAAATCATCAGTCAGTAACAACTCTAAAATTTCACATCTGAGCTATGTAGGTGACAGCAAAATTGGAAGCGATGTAAATATTGGTGCTGGTGTGATTACCTGCAATTATGATGGCTCAAACAAGCATCAAACTGAAATTAAAGATGGCGCATTCATTGGCTCTAATAGTCAACTAGTTGCTCCTGTTAGTATTGGTAAAAATGCTACTATTGGAGCAGGCTCAACCATTACGCAAAATGCTCCAGATAATAAACTTACTGTGAGTAGAAATAAACAGTCGACCATAGACAAGTGGAAACGACCTCAGAAAAAATAACAATCTAGTTCACAATGTTGACTCTCCCAAAAAATGTATGGATTTTGACTGCCTGTCAATCCCTATTTATGTCATTAAGTGTTTTCATGGTTTTTGTTGCAGGAATCATTGGTAGTGAACTCGCCCCAACGAAAAGTTTATCAACACTTCCAGTTGCAACTATTGTTGTAGGGACTGCCCTTAGCGTTATTCCTGTGATTCGCCTGATGTCAATCTATGGCCGAAAAAAAGTTTTTTTAAGTGCGTGCATCTATTCGATCATTCTAATTGGGCTGTGTATTGTTTCAATAGCTCAGGAAATATTCTTTCTGTTTAGTTTTGCTAGTTTTTGCCTTGGTGCTACAGTCGCAACTATGATGCAATTTCGTTTTGCAGCTATTGAAAGTGTGAGTCAAGAGCAAAGAGCTTCAGCAACTGCAGTGGTTCTTCTTGGAGGCTTGATTTCTGCATTTCTTGGAACTGAAATTGCAACTTTTGGAAAAAGCATCCTAGAGACTGAATTTATAGGGTCATTTTTATTGCTGGCGCTCCTTTTCATAGTTGCATTTATTTTGATGACCTTTTTTGAGCCAGTAGTAGAATTTAAGGAGCAAATGGATAGGTCAAAGCGTCCGTTAATGAGCATCATTCAGCAAGGCTCCTTTATTGTTGCTGTCTCTGCTGCAACGACTGGTTATGTTGTCATGAGTTTCATTATGACTGCTACACCTGTAAGTATGCATGTTATGGATGGGCATTCACTTCATAACACCAAACTTGTTCTTCAAAGTCATGTCATTGCAATGTTTCTACCCTCACTTTTTACAGCCTACATAGTCAGATTTATTGGACTGACAAGAATGATGCTAATTGGTGTTTTGTTAATGTTTTTCTCCGTTTTCATCGCCTTTATTAGTCATGCACTGGCAAACTATTGGTGGTCCCTCGCTCTACTTGGACTTGGATGGAACTTTCTTTTTATAGGTGGAACTAACCTACTTCCACAAGCCTACAATGAAAATGAAAAATTTAAGGCTCAATCGATTAACGACTTCTTAGTGTTTGGTTTTCAGGCATTAGCCGCACTTTCAGCTGGATGGTTTGTCTTTAATTTTAGTTGGGAAGTCGTTCTGTTGTCAGTTCTTCCCTTACTAATATTGCAACTCATTGTGTTACTATGGTGGTTTTCAAAAAAAACTAACTAGTCAGTTTTTTTGTATAAAATTCGAAAAAAATGGAGTTAAGAATGTTTAAAGCAGATCCACTAACGCCCTCGATTGGAGCAGTAATTTCAGGAGTNTCACTAAATAACTTAGATGCTCAAACTATTGATCAAATCTATGATTCACTGATTAAGTATCAGGTGATTTTTTTTCGTAATCAAGAGCTTTCACCTAAATCTCACATGCATCTTGCCGAAAGCTTGGGAGAAATTGACCCTGGACACCCTGTCTATCCTCATGTTGAGGGTTATCAAAGCATTGTTCTCTTGAGAAATGATGCTAATAATAAACCAGATACAGCTGACTGGCACAAAGACCTAACATTTAAGTCAAACCCTCCTTTTGCTAGCATTCTCCATGGCGTTAAAGTACCAAAATTTGGAGGAGATACCCTTTGGGCAAGCATGAGTGCTGCCTATGACCAATTACCAGATGGCTGGAAACAATATCTAGAAAATCTAGAAGCAATCCATGATATGGGTACATTTAGAAATGACTATCTCAGGGACGGGGGTGTTGAATCAGTAAACAACGCTCTGAAAGATGTCGGATCAGCCGTTCACAAAGTTATTGAGACACATCCAGTGTCTGGTCTCAAATATATCAATGTCAACCAATCATTTACACGCAATATCGTCAATGAAAATCAGGGTCCAAGCGATCATATCTTACAATTCCTGTATCAACATATGAATAAACCTGAATTTCAAGTGAGATTTCAATGGGAAGATGACTCCGTCGCGATTTGGGATAATCGAATTACCCAGCACTACGCTGTATGTGACTATTTACCTAAACTTAGGCACATGCAACGCATTACTGTGATTAATGATAAAAGGGAGCTGGCCCATAAATAACTAAAGTTTTTTAAAGGCTTGATCCAAATCTTCTATTAATTTTTTAGTTTCCTCTAGTCCTATGCTTAGGCGGATCACATGCTTACCATCATGAAGCCATTTACCATCGCGCTCATAGGGTCTCGCGGTCAGAAGACTTTTATAACCACCCCAACTAAACCCAAGACCAAACATTTCAAGAGAGTTAATAAATTTAGCAATTTGATCAGCTGAGTAGTGCTTTTTGAACGTAAAGGAGAATAGTCCTGATGCTCCTAAAAAATCCCTCTTCCATAGCAAGTGTTGAGGGTGTGACTCCAGTCCAGGATGAATCACACAATCCACAATCGCCTGCTTTTCAAGCCAGTACGCAACCTCAAAGGCTGATCTCTCATGCTCCTCTAATCGGACTTTAAGAGTTCTTAGGCCTCTTAGTGCTGAATAGCAATCTTGAGGATTAGTATAATTTTCAACAGTTTGAAAATAGTTCGCAAATTCATCAGCATACTTTTCATTGACAGTAGCGCACCCCATCAAAACATCTGAATGCCCACAGATGTATTTTGTGACCGATTGAATGGCGACATCAGCTCCAAGATCAAGTGACTTCAGATAGAGCGGAGTAGCCCATGTACTATCAATAATTATCATTATTCCAGCTTTTTTGGCTGCCTTAACAATTTCTAATATATCCTGAATCTCAAATGTATTAGAGCCGGGCGACTCTAGAAAAATAAGCTTTGTTTTGTCATTAAAGTAAGCACTTATCTCCCTACCTATATTGGATTCAATATGAGTTGTCTTAACATTATATTTGGCAAGAATATTGTGACAAAATCTCTTAGTTGGTCCATAGGCATTATCACAGAGCAAAACCTCATCACCACTTTTAGTGAATGCCATTAGAGTGTTTGTGATCGCATTGATTCCGGACGGAAATGCATATGCTCTATGTCCATTTTCTAGTCTACAGATAGCCTCCTCAAAGGCTTTCTGTGTTGATAGTCCATGCGTGCCATAATCTACACCAGGGTAATTACCCTCAAGAGCCAACTGCATATCCTCAAAGTTTTCAAACAAAACAGAAGAACCACTTTGAACATCTGGATTGATAGTTTTTATTTTCCGCCCGCCGTACTTCTGAGTATAGTCAGTCCAACCAACATTATTATTTCGCTTAGACATAGAGATAAATGATAAAAGAATTGGCTGACATCATATGAGGAATTTGACGCTTTGTCCAGTTATTTTCCTTAACTATTGATTAGAATAAAATTAATTGACTTTCTGCAGGACAATATATCGCTGCTTTAGTGGCAAGGTCATAAAAATTTGCTAAAACCTCTGTATATTTTTTTATCTGGGATTGGTGTGAAAATTTTTGTCGATCAATAAATTCATTCAGAGTCTCGCCTTTATTAAGTGATGCTGATTTGAAATCAATAATCCATAAAGTTCCATCCTCAATGAATAGTCGATCAATAACTATGGATTCGCTTGCAGTTCTGAACTCTGACTCTACTTCGGTTGATTCTCTATCTTTAAAAATCCATTCAAAATGTTCGTCATGCTTTGTTTTTGAGAGTATTTCTATAATGGAACATGAGAATTGCTTTAGTAATTTTGATGGAGCCCCCATTTCTCGCAGTCTTGTTTCAACTGCAAGCATAGAAGGATTGAACTCTCCATGCTCCAAATAGTGATGAATGATTGTCCCAATTGACCCCTGATAAATTACATCGAGGGTTTTTGGAGGGTTTTTTTTCTCCTCAGTTATGCTATTTCTGTGAATAGATTTAGTATCTAGATTTTTGACTCTTAAAAGTTTTGGTGCGCTAAGCTCACCATGGCTTTGTTCACTCTGTTCTAGATTTAATTCTAAATCTTTTTCATAGTACTTATTAAGCAAAGATAGAAATGATCCAGTTACTGCCTTTCCATTTTTTGATAAGCAGCCCAACAAGTGAACTTTATTTTTAGCTCGACTCATTGCAACATACAAAAGCCTCATCAACTCAAAGTGTGATTGCTGCATTTGTAAATGCTTCAAATAAAGGTATGTTTCATTCTCCTTTTTGTCATAGGAAGACTTTATTGGTGACAATAAAACCTTGTTATTTGGAAATTCTTGAAATTGCATTAAAGGAAGATCATCACTCCTTCCTTTTTTACCAAGTCCTGGAATAATAACTGTATCGAATTCCAAACCCTTTGACTGATGAACAGTCATCAACTTCACATTTGAAACTTGAGAGGGTGCATAGAGATTCTGCAGCATTAACTCAATCACCTGAATATTAAGATTTTCATTCATCTCACAATGATTCAGAACTTCAAGGAATTGAGCTTTAATCGTTCTTTGTAAACTTGTGAGTTCGTTATCATTAAATAGCTGACTCATCACATAAGAGAGCCGCTCAACAAAAGAAAACCTACCTTCAGAAAAAATAGCATCTTGTGTTGCAAAGTATATATGCCGACCCCTTTTAATGCCATCAAAACTCATCCCCTCTTTGGTCTCTAAATCCTTTAACTGGGTAAAAATAGTTTGATCGTTTGATTGACTTAAAATTAACAAATCACTCAAATTCAAACCGCACCAGGGGGATCTTAGCAGAGACAGCCATGCCAGCTTATCTCCCAAGCTTAGAAGAGCTCTTGTCAAACTCAGTAAATCTCTTGTAAAGAGATTGGATCTTAAAGCTTGAGTATTTAGAGCTTCAAAATGTATATTATTTTTTTGAAGAACTGATGAAATCTCTGCAAGATGAGATCTTGACCTAACCAGAATAGCAATCTCTTTCTCAGGGTCTTTCAAAAGAGATTGATTAACAATTTTAAATATTTGTTCAGCCTCTCCTAGATCATTATTAGGGCCAAATGGGTAAAACGAAACCGCTTCATGTTGTTCGTTTTTAGAAAACGCATATGAACTTGAATATTGAATTGCACCTTTAATTAAGTCATCTTTATCTGGAAAAATTCTAGAGAAAATTTCATTATTTGTTTCCACTATACTTTTATTTGATCTAAAGTTTGCCTTTAGTTTTAAAGGTTTAATCTTATGACTACCAATTCCATTTCTTGCAACATTAATAAATATTCCAACCTGAGATTCTCTAAATTTATAGATTGATTGCATTGGATCACCAACCAAAAACATAGTTTTTCCATCTCCTTTTTGCCATCCATCTATAAGCCGCTCAATTAAATTGAATTGTGAGTATGAAGTATCTTGAAATTCATCAATCAGAATATGATTAATTTGATAATCCAATAGCAAAGCAATATCACTTATCTTATCTCGACTGTCTAGAGCATTTATTGCCTGAATATTGACCTCAGAAAAGTCTTGTAATTTTTCCTGATCAAAAATTATGTTGAGCTTTGCAACACTTAACTTTAAAACTTGAATAATATCTGAAATAGAATTTTTTATCTGGCTTGGAAGACTGCTACTTGGCAAATAATCTAAATTAATGAGTAGTTCTTTGAACTCGAATTGTGATTTTAGGTCCTCTAGAATTTCTTTAAACCTGATCTTCTCTTCTCTTAATTCTGGAGGAAAGCCCATTTTCACATCGACGCTCTTTCTCCAGTTGCTTTTACTTTTAGTTATTAATAGTTCAGAAATAATTTGCCATTTTCCTAAATCATCAACCTCTTTGCCAGGGAGCTTTATGATTTTTGATACATCATCTCTTTTGCTTTGTTTAAGGAGAGAGAAAAAATTAGGACTAAGTATTGTGTCAGCCTTAGCTCTGAGTGAATTGAGATGTTCAGCAATCAACTCACATGAGAAATCTTCGATATAGCTTATATCTAAAGCGCCTTCAGCATATATTTTTGGGAGCCACTGCTCTCTTTTTTTCAGCATCTGTTCTACAAGTCGATAGAATCTATCAACATCATTGTCAAGATAGAGCAAGACTGATGAAATAGTTTTTTGATATTCATCATCCTCTATTAGTAGCAATGTTTCTTCTGCAGCCCTACGATAAATTGTGTCATACTCAAATGAATCAACCATGGTTCTTGGAGGAACCAATTGTTCAAGCGATGGAAATCTGGATACAATTAGATTAGAAAGTGAGTCGATTGTTATTATTTTTAACCGAGAAGGGTGATTAATAAGATCCCATCCTCTCTTAACAGATTGGTTTAAGACTTTGCTAGCAAGGTCATAAGTTGTTCGTTTATATTTCTCAAGGGGAGGCTCATTTATGGCTTGATTTAGTGAACTTATAATTCGATGCTTGAGCTCATCTACCGCCCTATTTGTGAACGTCATAACAAGAATATTTTCTGGCTGCTCAGCTGAGCCCAGTAATTTCAAGTATCTTTGCGCAATAAGCTCGGTTTTTCCAGAACCTGCTGGAGCTTGAACAATGAATGACTCACTTAAATTTAATGCATCATCCCTTTGTTGTTGATCATTCACATTGACTCTGGAGCACCTACCCCTAGAATTGATAGTCCATTTTTGAGAATTTGTTGAGTGGCACTAATTAGTGATAACCTCGCAAGAGTAAGGCTTTTATCGTCCACGATAAACTTGCAGGCGTTATAGTAGCTATGAAAATGAGTGGAGAGATCTCTGAGATAGTAAGCAAGCTGATGTGGCTCGTATTGAATTGCTGATGATTCTAAAACACTCTTAAAACGACTTAGTTCTCTTAAGATATCCTTTTCAGTCTGCTCTATAAGCAGTGATAAGTTTGCTTGATCCACATTTAACTCGATCTCTTTTTCAACTGCTTGCCTAAAAACTGAACAGATTCTAGCATGAGCATATTGAATATAGTAAACAGGATTTTCATTGGTTTTAGATTTTGCCAAATCTAAATCAAAATCCATATGTTGCTCTGATTTTCGAAGGATATAAAAAAAACGCGCAGCGTCATTTCCCACTTCCGCTCTTAGATCTTCCAATGTAACAAAAGAACCACTTCGAGTTGACATTTGAACCTTGCTCCCTCCTCGATAAAGATTTGCGAACTGCACTAACAACACCTCTAATTTATTTGAGCTATGTCCTAAGGCTTCTATTGATGCTTTAACTCTTGGAATATATCCATGATGATCAGCACCCCAGACATTAATGATTTTGTCATAACCCCTCTCTAACTTGTCAAGGTGGTATGCTATATCAGATGCAAAATAAGTATGATTTCCATTATCACGAACAACGACACGATCTTTTTCATCTCCATAATTTGTTGTCTTAAACCATAATGCTCCATCTTTTTCGTATAAGTTCTTACTATTCTTAAGCTTAGAGATACAGGATTCTGATAGACCATTATCAATTAGAGACTGCTCCGAGAACCATTTTTCAAACACGACTCCGAATTCAGCTAAATCATTTTTAATTCCACTGAGTATGCTTTCAATTCCAACTTTAAAAACAGCCTTAAAGCCCCCTCCTAATTTGGATTTAGCTTTCTCAATTAATTGGTCGATATGTTTCTCTTTATCACCACCTTCAGCACCATCTTTGCATACATTTTTAAAAATTAAGTCTGATTTAAGATGGAATTCCTTTCCAGAAGTGTCATAAATTACTTGCGCAATGTCATTAATATACTGGCCTTGATAGCCATTATCAGGAAACCTTAATTTCTCTCCACAAAAGGACAAATATCTCAAAAAAATACTCACAGTTAAAATATCCATTTGTCTTCCAGCATCATTCACATAGTACTCATTGTCAACAATGAATCCAGCGTTTCGTAACAAGTTTGACACAGTTGCACCATAGGCAGCGCCCCTTCCATGGCCGACATGAAGAGGTCCAGTTGGGTTAGCGGACACATATTCTAAGAGCACTTTTTTTCCTTGCCCAATGTCTGATTTACCATAAGAGGAAGCCTGATCAATAATCTCATTGATGATTGAGATACTTGATTCCTGTGAGATAAAAAAATTAATAAAGCCTGGACCTGCAATTTCAACTTTCTTCAGAAAGCTCCTATGTTCTAATTGATCAATAATAATTTGTGCCAATTCGACAGGGCTCATTTTTGCCTGACTCGAGAGCATTAATGCTATATTAGTAGCATAATCACCGTGACTATTGTCCTTGGTATGATCAATTCTAATTTTTGAAGGCATCTCATTTAGAGTGCCCTTTGAAATTAAATCCTGAATACACTTAGTAAGTAAATGTTGTAATTGATCTTTCATATAATCCAGCTAGTGATTTCTTTTATATTTCAGGCAGTNATTTTAATTTATCTGAATGCAAGCCTATCGCCAAATTATACTTTCGGNATTTAAAGAAAACACNGACATTCGAATTAATGAGCNTCTTGCCAGTTCGACCCCATGCCAACATCCACCTCAAGCGGTATGCTCAACTTTAGTGCATTTGACATTAGTGCTTTTATGTCTATTGCATAAGCATCAGACATTTTTGCATCCAATTCAAAGACCAGCTCATCATGAACTTGCATAAACATCTTGATCTTAAGATTCTCCTTGTCTATCCAGGATTGAATATCGAGCATCGCTTTCTTGATGATATCTGCCGAGGATCCTTGCATAGGAGCATTAATTGCTGTTCTCAATGCATGCTGTTGAAGCATTTTATTTTTAGAGTTAATTTGAGGAAGATAAAGCCTCCTACCAAGGACTGTTTCTACATACCCTTGAGATTTTGCTTTTTCCTTCGTCTCCTCCATAAACTTTAATACTCCAGGATAATTTTCAAAATAGCCATCAATATATTGCTTGGCTTCAGTCCTAGAAACGTCAATTTGCTTAGCCAGGCCAAAAGCGCTCATCCCATAAATTAAACCAAAATTAATAGCCTTTGCTTTTCTGCGCTGATCCTTGGTTACCATCGAAATTTCAGTTTCAAAAACTTGTGCGGCAGTTGAGCGATGAACATCTTCATTTTTATTGAATGCCTCAATCAAATTCTGATCTCCGGAAATGTGGGCCATGATCCTTAATTCAATTTGAGAATAGTCTGCAGCAAGAATAATATTCCCTTTTTCAGCGATAAAAGCTGATCTAATTTTGGCGCCTTGCTCAGTTCTAATTGGGATATTTTGAAAATTAGGCTTTGAAGATGATAGTCGTCCAGTTGCCGTTACCGCTTGATGGTAAGACGTATGAAGACGCCCTGTTCTTCTATTTATTTGTTTAGGCAGCGCCTCTAAATACGTTGAATTTAACTTTGTTAGAGTTCTGTAAGACATAATAAGGTCAACCAAAGGATGATCTAGTAGCTTTAATGCCTCCTCATTTGTTGATGGCTGTCCTTTTGCTGTTTTCTTTTTAGGCTCAAGGCCAAAACCTTCGTCACTAAATAAAATTTGTTGGATTTGCTTTGGTGATTCTAAATTGAACTCATCTCCTGCAATCTCATATGCTTTTGTTTGGATTTTCATCATTTCTTTTTTAATCTCATTTTGCTGATTAAAAAGTGATGCCTCATCTAACATAGCGCCATTCCTCTCCAACCTCAGCATAACTTTGATTAAGGGAAGCTCAATACTCTTATATAGCGCTAACAATTTTGGGAATGGTTGTAACTTGGACTCGAACAAATTATTAAGCTCATTGGTTACAATCACATCTTCGCATGCATACGGCATAGCTTCTTCAATATTAACTTGATTAAATGTCAATTGTTTTTTTCCACTCCCAGCTACGTCTGAATACTGAATAGTCTTATGATCCAGATAATGAAGCGCTAGATCATCCATATTATGACGACTAGCTACTGAATCTAAACAATAGGATTTAAGCATTGTGTCATCCCTAATTCCATTTAAATCGATATTGATATTGGCTAAAACATGGGCATCATATTTTAAATTTTGCCCAATCTTGCCAATTGTTGAACTTTCTAGAATTGGCTTTAAAGATGATAAAACCCTTGATCTTGACATTTGAACTGGTGCATCCAAATAATCATGAGCAACTGGCAAATAGTAGCTATTTTTATTAATTAAGAATACGAAACCCACTATTTGAGCTTCCATATAATCAAGGCTGTTAGTCTCAAGATCAAATACAAAATATTCACTTGATGAAAGTTTTGATATTAAGGCTGAAAAATCATCTTCACTCAGAATAAGTTCTGTTGAGTAGTCATCCATTGAGAATTTTGAATCAATAGTCTCAACCTTGCTATTCTCAGCTGACTCCTTATCTTTTATGGGCTCACGATCATCAATTTGTTTGAGCCACATGGAGAAACCATATTCTTTGTAGAGCTTTATCAGCTCTGTGGTATTTTCTCCGGGCTCATCTTCAAGAATATTAAAGGGGAGTTTCACGTCAAATTTAAGCTTCACTAGTTGGTATGAAAGTTCCAATACATCAAAAGATTCTCTTAGCCTTTCTCCAACCTTGCCCCCAATCTTGTCTGCGTTAGCTTTAACTCCATTGATATCTTCATAAAGTTCAAGCCACTTTGCAGCAGTCTTAGGGCCTACACTTGGAACCCCGGGGATATTGTCAGAACTATCGCCAGTCAAGGCCAATAAATCTAGAATTTGATTTGGCCTTACGCCCATTTTTTCTTTTACATCGTCCTCTGAAAATAGCTTTCCCTTCATATCTAATTGTTGAATATTTTCTCCAACTAGCTGAAAGAGGTCTTTATCGCCACTAGCGATAATAGTTTTAATACCTTTATCATTTGCAAATTTTGACAAGGTGGCAATCACATCATCTGCCTCAACACCATCTACACATAAAAAGTGAAAACCCATAGCGCGTACAATTTTATATAAAGGCTCAATTTGAACAATTAGGTCATCATGGGCAGGAGTTCTATTTGCCTTATATTCGGGGAACATTTCATGACGAAAGTTAGTTCCCTTTGCATCGAAAACCATTATTAATTTTGCATCATGATATTTTCTTTGTAAGTGCTTGATTGCATTGACCACTCCAAACATGGCACCTGTAGGGAAACCACTTTCATTGGTCAAATTTTGAGAGATTGTTGAAAAGTAAGAGCGGAATAAAAATGCTGTTCCGTCAACTAAAATGAGAGGTTGGTTCATATTTAAAATTTTACATCTAAACCATCTATCTATTCTTAGAAACTAGATTTTGAATTTCGCGCTTCTAACACCTTATTTTAGGCTTGAAAGTATAAATGTTATATAAAATGTACTGATGTCAGATGCTTTAATAACTCTCAGCAACATAAGCCTAAGCCACAATGGCAAGAATATTCTTGATGATGTCAGTTTTAAGCTTCACCAAGGTGAATTTGTCACCTTGATTGGTCCAAATGGAGCAGGAAAAAGCTCCTTAATCAAAATTTTACTAGGTGTCATTAAACAGGACTCTGGAGTTGTTAACTACAAAGGTGACATCAGACTTGGATATACGCCTCAAACATTCACTGCAAATCCATACATACCTATATCCGTAAAAGACTTTCTTACTTTAAATCAGAAATTGGATACATTTTTTATGCAGCAAACATTTGATTTGACAGGTATAAACGAATTGCTTGACTTACCCCTTAAAGATCTTTCTGGTGGTGAATTACAGAAAGTTTTGCTGTCTAGAGCTCTGCTCAATAAGCCAAATGTATTAATACTAGATGAACCAGCTCAAAATCTTGATGTTGACGGTCAAATGCAGCTCTATAAGTTGATACAGGATATTCATCAACATCAAAATTGTGCTGTTTTAATGGTGTCTCATGATCTCCATCGAGTTATGAAGGAGTCAACTCAAGTTTTATGTTTATACCATCACATTTGCTGTGAAGGACTTCCGGAATCAATATTGAAAGATGAAAAATTTAATGACCTTTTTGCAGATCAAATTCATGAGTTAATGGCCACATATGAACATCATCACAACCATCATCATGATCATTAGATAGTCTTAAAACTAATGTAACTGATATAATTGCCTTTTTTTTCAAAAGCGACAAACATGAAAGATATTATTGAATCAGCTTTCGAGGATAGGAATCACTTAACTCCAGCTACAGCTAAACCTGAAGTTAAGGATGCTGTTAATGAAGCAATACATTTACTGGACTCAGGAAAAGCTAGAGTTGCAGAACAAAAAGGTGTGGGAGATTGGCATGTTAATGAATGGCTCAAAAAGGCTGTTCTTCTCTCTTTTAGACTTGCTGATAACACCCCTATGCCTTCAGGTTTTACACAGTACTTTGATAAAGTTCCCTCTAAATATGCCAATACAACTGAAAAGGAATTTCAAGCATCTGGAGTAAGAGTCGTCCCTCCAGCAACCGCAAGACGAGGCTCATATATAGCCCCTAATACTGTTTTAATGCCATCGTATGTGAATATTGGTGCATATGTTGACTCTGGAACAATGGTTGATACATGGGCTACAGTCGGATCTTGCGCCCAAATAGGTAAAAATGTTCATCTATCAGGAGGTGTTGGCATTGGTGGGGTTTTAGAGCCCTTGCAAGCCAGTCCAACGATAATTGAAGACGATTGTTTCATTGGTGCAAGGTCTGAAGTAGTTGAAGGTGTCATTGTTGAAGAAGGGGCAGTCATTTCAATGGGCGTATATATTGGCCAATCTACTAAAATTTACAATAGGATGACTGGGGAAGTGAGTTATGGTCGAATTCCAGCTGGATCAGTTGTTGTTTCTGGAAACCTTCCATCCCCTGATGGAAGTTATTCACTTTATTGCGCAGTGATAGTGAAACAGGTTGATGCCAAAACACGATCAAAAGTTGGCATTAATGAACTACTCCGTGGAATATAAAAAAACTTTGAGTCAATAAAAAACCCGCTCAAAGGCGGGTTTTTTATTGAGTTAACATGCTATGTTACCTAGTAAAGATTTTGTATATTAACCCCGCAGCAACAAGACCTACCAAGTTAGCAGAGCCAAGTTCACTGATAATATTAATCAGGCTGCCAGTTACATCGCCAGGAAGGAATGCAGCATCACCGCCAAAGATTATTTGAACAACCACAGCAAGTGCAATTACAGCAACTCCTGCTTCGGTCAATTTTTTTGCCCAACCAATTACGTTGTCTAACATATCTTCTCTCCATTTGTTTAAAGATAACCAGCATCACTACCGATTGATGAACTTTTTATAGTATCAATTTAATTATGTCAAGTTTTCTAAATTGCATTTTTGGGAAAAAACACTCAATATGTTGCATTAATAGTACTTAGCACAATAATAGAAATATTACATGATGCATAAAAAAACCCGCCTCACGGCGGGTTTTTCATTGAGTTAATATGAAATGTTTACTTGAGGATTTGGTATAACAATCCAGCTGTGACTAACCCAACTAAGCCAGCAGCACCAAGTGAGCCAATAATACCCATTAGATTAGCGATAACATCACCAGGTAGGAATGCTACGCTTGAACCAAATATTACTTGAACAACAATTGCAAGTCCAACAAGACCGACGCCTGCTTCTGTTAATTTTTTTATCCAACCAGTTACATTACTTAACATATTTTCTCTCCATTAATTATAAAGATAACCGGCATCTTTGCCGATTGGTGCACTTTTTATAGTAAGGAAAACTGAGTGTCAAGTTTTATTGATGAAAAAAAGCTAAAAATTAAGCAAAAATGGCCTTAATTAGACAAAAAGTTGCAAAAAAACAACAGAATTTACACCTAAATTGCCACAGAAAAGAAAATCCCCGCAAAAGCAGTCATACCAATGTAATTGTTATGAATAAATGCCTTGAAATATTGCTCATTTTGCTGTTTTTTCATTAGAAATTGATGATAAATCATCAAACAAGCAATAATAATTAGCGAAAAATAGAAAATTTGACCTAAATTAAAGGAATTTCCTATTCCAACAAATAGCAAAATAAGTGCTACTTGCAGGATGGTAATAACCACATGATCATAACTTTTAAAGAGAATTGCAGTTGACTTTAAACCAATTTTTAAATCNTCATCTCGATCAGCCATTGCATACAAAGTATCATAAATCAAAGTCCANACTAAGGATGCCAAAAAAATAAGTCCTGCTTCTAAGGTTANAGTTCCAGTTTGAGCAGCAAATGCCATTGGAACACTCATTCCAAATGCCGCCCCCAAAACCAGTTGTGGCAGATTTGTCCATCTTTTAGTAAAGGGGTAAATCGTAGCCAGTCCAGCTGCTATCAAAGACAATTGAATTGTTAATAGATTTGTTTGTAAAACTAGAATAAGGGCCACCAGCAATAGTATTACAAATAATATTAATGCNGATCTTGATGAGATCTCACCTGANGTTATGGGTCTNTTTTGTGTTCTTTTAATGTGTTTATCAATATCTCGATCTGCATAATCATTGATTACACANCCCGCACTTCTCATNACAATCACTCCCAATGAAAATATAATTAACAAATCTATATCTGGCCAACCATCAGCACTCAGGAATAGTGCCCAATAAGTTGGCCATAAAAGCAAAAATGAGCCAATAGGCCTATTTAATCTCATTAATCGAATGTAGGAATTCATAGCTTCTTTAAAAATGTCTCTAAATCAGTTGGTAATGGTGCAGTTACTTTCTGAATTTCATTTGTCAATGGGTTTGTAAAAGTTAGTGTCTTCGCATGCAAAAACAAACGATTTAGACCTTTCTTTTTCATAAACTGATCAAAGGCTCCATCGCCATACTTATTATCTTGCGCAACTGGATGCCCAGCAAACTTTGCATGAACACGAATTTGATGTGTCCTGCCAGTCTCTATCAATACCTCTACAAGTGAAGCATTAAACTCACCTAGTTCAAAGTTTTTAATGGGATGAAAGTGACTTAGAGAGTCCTTTCCTTTTGAGTCAATAACACTGTACCTTGAGTTTTGATATATAGGGGCATCAATAGTGTGTCTTTTTTTGCTCCATGTATCTTTAACAAGTGCCGTATATCGTTTTTCCAATTGATGATTAACCAACTGTGAGTGTAATGATTTCAGGACTGATCTTTTTTTTGCAAGAATCAAACATCCAGACGTCGCACGATCGAGCCTGTGAACAAGCTCTATTGGTTCATTGTATTGTGACTTCAATGCTTCAATTATGCCAACACTTATCCCACTGCCGCCATGGACTGACATCCCATGACTTTTATTAATAATTAACAACCCTTTGTCCTCATAAAGGACTGCATTCTCGAGAGACTTTATTAGGCCTTGTGAAGGACTAATAACCTTTTCGGTTGAAGTTCTAATTGGTGGTATGCGAATTAAATCTTCAGCTTTAAGTTTATAATCAGCTTTTTTTCTGCCCTTGTTAACTCTTACCTCGCCTTTTCTTATAATGCGATATATTCTCGATTTAGGGACTCCTTTAAGTTGCTTAATTAAATAATTATCAAGTCTTTGACCAATAGAAAAGTCATCAACCTTGATTATTCTTGGAGCATCATGAATAGTCATTAATTCAAGAGAAAAATAGCTGATTGAAATTCTGGGTTGTTACTTTGGCAATCTCTCCAATAGTCGTGCTACGAATTTCTGCAAGCTTTTCAGCAACATAGTAGGTATAAGCTGGGCTATTTGGCTTACCCCTATAAGGAACGGTGTTAGGTAGGGAGAGTCTGTTTCTATCAAAATACGATCAGCAGGAATTTGTTTTGCAACCTCCCTTAGTTCTTTTGCACTTTTAAAGGTAAGAATGCCTGAAAAAGAAATATAGAATCCTAAATCTAACGCCGCTTTAGCAGTCTCCAAATCCTCAGCGAAACAGTGCATAACCCCCTTTTCCGCTCTCTCGCTTGATAAGATATCTATCGTGTCCTCTTTTGAGTCTCTCATATGGATAATCATTGGCTTCCCTGACTCATTAGATGCAGCAATATGCCTTCTAAACCTATCTCTTTGCCAATCAGCCTCATCCTTTCTTACATGAAAATAATCTAAACCTGTCTCACCAATAGCAATCACTCTATCACTTTTAGCGTACTCTAGGAGTTCTTCAACAGATGGGTCCTTGCAATTAACTTCTGTCGGATGAACTCCAACAGATGAGTATATGTTGGGGTAAGACTTGGATAGGTTATGGACTTCATCAAAATGCTCTAAATCAATACAAACACAAAGAAATTTAGTGACTGAAAGATCATCAGCATGCTTGAGCATTGATTCAATGCTTCCGCCAAAAGCCTTTAGATCAAGACGATCAATATGGCAATGTGAATCAACTATTTGCATAATAAAATTATATATTAATTTCTAAAAGTGATCTCTTGTCTGAGACAAATGGAACACTTATGGAGTGAATTTTAGAGTCGAGTTTTTGAAGATTTTCTTGATCTATATTATCACCTTTCATTAGTAAATAACGTCCATTACTGGAAATTAGGTGCTGAGTTTTTTCTATTGTATCTTCTGCAGATGAAAAAGCCCTGGATACTATTTGTGTAAATGTTTCTTCATAGTTAAAGTTTTCAACCCTATTATTAATTACAGTTAAGTTACCCAATGATAACTCTGTCTTTACCATCTGCATAAATCGGCATTTTTTTCCAACACTGTCTATTGTAAACACTTTAATATTTGGTTTCATAATGGCGATGACAATTCCAGGCAAACCTGCACCAGATCCGACATCTAATAGGATTCCAGGCTGTATGAATTTAACTATTGAGAGACTGTCCAAAAAATGTTTTTTTATTGACTCAATCGGGTCACGAATTGCGCTTAGATTGTAGACCTTATTCCATTTATCAATAAGCCTATGGTAATTGAGGAGCATATCTACTTGGGAGTCTGTAAGCGTCATTTCCATATGCTCTGCACCCTCACAAAGCAACCTTTCTAGTTCACTCACGAATGCGTTTTGTAAGTTTTTAGGAATACAAGTAATATTGAAATTGACGCAGGGGTCACACCTTGAATTCTGCTGGCTTGACCTATTGTTTCTGGTTTGAACTGATTCAATTTTTGTCTTACTTCATTTGATAATGCTTTAATTTCGTTATAGTCAATTTTTGAAGAGAGCTTTGTATTTTCATTTTTACGATATTTTTCAATTTCGCCTAACTGCCTCTTAATGTAACCTTCATACTTAATCTGATTCTCTACCTGCTCGATAATCAATCGATCTTCCAAAAAAGGTTTAGCTTTCTCGATCTTACTTAGTAATTTGTAATTGATGTTTGGTCTTTTCAGCAAAGCCTCTAAGTTGTATTCGTGATTCAATTTAATTCCAAGAACCTCTTCCACCTGAGTGTCGCCTGATTGAATCCAAAAAGACTTTAGCCGTTTTTTTTCATCAACAACCTGTTCATACTTTCCATTAAAAGCTTGCCAGCGCACATCATCAATCAGCCCTAACTCCCTGGCTTGTGGGGTCAATCTCTCATCAGCATTATCCTCTCTGAGCAATAATCGATATTCTGCCCTTGATGTAAACATTCTATATGGTTCTGTTGCCCCTTTGGTTGTTAAGTCATCAACCATGACTCCAATATAAGACTCATCTCTTTTTGGAACCCATGGATTTTTTTCTTTAACTTGAAGAGCAGCGTTAATTCCAGCCAGCAATCCTTGTGCTGCAGCCTCTTCATATCCAGTTGTGCCATTTATCTGTCCCGCAAAGAATAAGCCAGATATTTTCTTAACTTCCAAAGTCTGCTTTAGTCCCCTTGGGTCAAAAAAATCATATTCAATTGCATATCCTGGACGGATTATCTTGGCATTTTCAAAACCCTTAATTGAGCTCACAAATTCCTCTTGAACCTCATAAGGTAGTGAAGTAGATATGCCATTTGGATAGACCTCATGTGTAGTCAAACCTTCAGGTTCAACAAATATTTGATGAGAATCTCGTTCAGAAAACCTAACAACTTTATCTTCTATGGATGGGCAATATCTTGGTCCAACACCTTCAATTTTGCCACTGAAAAGCGGCGAATCTTTCAAGCCATTATTAATGAATTCGTGAGTTTTAGGGTTTGTGTGTGTAATAAAACAAGGTATCTGTTCAGGATGGTCTGCTGCTTTACCTAAGAATGAAAAGCTTGGTAAAGGCGTATCTCCCTCTTGTTTTTGAAGCACATTGAAATTAATTGTTCTACCATCAAGTCTAGGCGGAGTTCCAGTTTTGAGTCTACCAACGCCTAAATCATAGGATCGTAATCTTTTAGATAAAATATTAGCAGGAGCGTCTCCTGCCCTCCCACCCTGATAGTTTTGTTGGCCAATATGAATGACTCCACCTAAAAATGTACCAGAAGTAAGAATCACTTTATCTGCAAAAAACTCAAGTCCCATTTGAGTAATTACGCCTTTTACTCTATTATTCTCTAAAATTAAATCATCAACAGGCTGCTGAAATATTGTTAGATTTTCTTGATTTTCAACTATCTCTCTGATGCAGGCTTTATACAGTAGTCTGTCTGCTTGGGCTCTAGTGGCTCTGACTGCAGGTCCTTTTGATGCATTTAGAGTTCTAAACTGAATACCTGATAAATCGATTGCATGCGCCATTGAACCGCCCATCGCATCAATCTCTTTTACAAGATGGCCTTTACCTATTCCACCAATAGCTGGATTACAACTCATCTGCCCGATAGTCTCTATGTTGTGAGTGATTAACATTGTATCCACTCCCATTCGAGCCGAAGCAAGCGCTGCTTCAGTACCAGCATGACCTCCTCCAACAACAATTACAGGGTAGTATTTACTTTGTTTCATACTCTCAAAACTCTCAATAAAAAGGGCCCGATAAATCGGACCCTTAATTATACGCCTTAAGGCTATGACTTGATAAAATAAGTCACAGCTCAGGTTTTAAGCAAGATTAGTACTTGTAGCCAGCCTCAAATAATGTCTCTTGAGATGACGGCTGAGAGCCTGCAACGTAGTCTCCTGTTGAGGCTTCTGAATTAGCTTGACATCTTGCCAATAAAGCTTGCTGACCAGCTGCAATATTCTCTCCTTTCCAGGCTTGTAAACACGATTGTTGCAGTGCTCTTCCATAAGAGAATGTCAAACTAGTAGCACTCTTATGCTCTATGCTGTTCATAGTGTTTAAATAAACAGAGGCATCCTCCTCAGTTAGGCCGCCTGATAGGAACATGATTCCAGGCACTGCAGCTGGGACACATCGATTCATTGTCCTGACTGTCATCTTGGCAACTTCTTCAGAACCAGCTTTATTTTTATTGTCAGCTCCAGAAACTGTCATAGAGGGCTTTAATAATGTTCCTTCCAAAAATACTTTGTTTTCTGAACAAGCCTTATAAACCTCAACAAGGACTTTTTCCTGAACCTCTGCAGTCTTTTCAATAGTATGATCACCATCCATAAGAATTTCAGGTTCAATGATTGGCACAAGTCCAGATTCTTGACAAATCTTTGCATACCTTGCAAGGCCCCAAGCATTCTCTTTAATTGCAAGATCAGTTGGGCAGCCATCAGCGGTAATTTGAAGAACTGCACGCCATTTAGCAAATCGAGCCCCCTGCTTATAATATTCAGCGGTTCTCTCGGCTAGTCCTTCCAAACCTTTACACCAAGTTTCAACTTCATGTCCTCCAGCCAGAGGACTAAGGCCTTTATCTACTTTGATTCCAGGAATAATTCCCAACTTGTTTATTTTAGAAACCATTGTCTCGCCGTCTAAGTGCTTTTGATAAAGTGTCTCCTCAAACAAAATAGCACCACTTATATACTTGCCGAGCCCTTCTGTTGTAAAAAGCATGCCACGGTATGCCTGACGGTTTTCTTCATTATTTTCTACATTAATTCCAGCAAGTCGCTTTCCAATTGTTGGAGTAGATTCGTCAACAGCTAGCAAGCCTTTACCTCTAGCAGCAAGTTGATTTGCTGTTTGTCTTAACTCTTCTTGATTTTTTACCATATTGATCACCTTTTTTATTTTCTATTAATAATTTCCATCACCGACACGCAAAATTTTCATCAGGTTTGTACCCCCTGATTTATCTTTATGCATCCCTTTTGTTACAATAACAATGTCTTTATCAACCACAACTGACTTGCTGAGTAGGTTTTCTATTACTTTGCTATTTACATCATTCCAATCATCAGCACTATTTTTTTCTATATAACAAGGATAGACTCCTCTGTAAATCGTTACTTTTTTTAAAGTTTTGTAGTTGTCTGACATTGCAAAAATTGAAATGTTAGAACTTATTCTTGACATCCAAAGTGCTGTTTTTCCAGTTTGAGTTAGTGTAGCAACCACCTTAGCACCTAAATGGTTAGCTGCATACATTGAACTCATGGCTATAGTCTCATCAATACCCTCAAAATCTTCATGAAGCCTATGATGTGAAACTTTTGCTGTAGGACTCTTCTCAGCTTCTAGACATACATCACTCATTGTCTTTACTGCCTTAACAGGATATGCACCAACTGCAGTCTCTGCAGATAGCATTACTGCATCTGTTCCGTCAAGTACTGCATTTGCAACATCAAAAACCTCTGCCCTTGTTGGGATAGGATTAATAATCATTGATTCAAGCATTTGTGTAGCAGTTATAACAAATCTATCGTTAGCTCTTGCTAACAATATGAGTCTTTTTTGTTGAGCAGGTAATTGTGGATCTCCAATTTCAACTCCTAAATCACCGCGTGCCACCATAATTCCAGCAGACTCTTGAATGATTTCAGTAATTACATCATCCTCTAATGACTCAGCTCTTTCAATTTTTGCAATTACACTTGCATTTGAGCCTGCTTCCACTAATAATCTTTTAGTTTCTCTAACATCATCTGCATTTACTGGGAAAGAAATTGCCACATAATCAGCGTCTGCTTTAGCCGCTGTAACAATATCTTTTTTGTCTTTTTCAGTTAATGCGCTTGCACTCAAACCACCACCACGTAAATTAATTCCTTTGTTATTTGAGAGAAATCCACCCTGGATAACCTGAGTTTTTATTTTTTTCCCAGATATTTGTTCAACCTGAAGAATTATCTTTCCATCATCAAGAAGAAGTATATTTCCAATACTCAAATCGTTTGGGAGCTGCTTGTAGGCAAGCCCAACAGAATCTTGGTCTCCAGCATCCTCAGCTAAACCAGCATCGAGAGTGAATTGATCACCTTTTTTAAGTTCAATCTTTTCTGATTTAAACGAAGCAATTCTGATCTTTGGGCCTTGCAGGTCCATCATTACCCCAATAAAAACATCATTCTCTTCTTCGTACTCTCTTATCTGAGCAATTCGTGCAAGATGCTCTTTCTCATTGTTATGCGAAAAATTGATACGCACAACATTGACACCTGCATCCAAAATACCTTTTAATGTATCTGGTTCGTCAGTTGATGGACCAAGAGTGGCCAAAATTTTAGTTCTTCTAATCATCGGATGATTGCATTCTGCTCTCTAGAATCTCAACAACTGGAAGTTTTTTTCCCTCAAGGAACTCCAAGAATGCCCCGCCCCCAGTAGAAATATAAGATATCTTATCTTCAATATTAAATTTATCTACTGCAGCCAAGGTATCGCCCCCACCTGCAATTGAAAAGGCATCAGAGTCTGCAATAGCTCGTGCCATATCCTCAGTCCCCCTTGAAAACTGATCGAATTCAAAAACACCGACAGGGCCATTCCAAACGATTGTTCCCGCACTTCGCATAATCTCACAAAGCTCAGAAGTTGAATTTGGACCAATATCAAAAATCATGTCATCTGGTGCCACTGAACCCGAATTTTTAGTTTCAGCAGTTGCAAATTCAGAGAACTCTTTGCCACAAACAACATCCCCAGGAATAGGTATTTGACAATGCTCCATTAATGACTGTGCTGTTGGAATAAGATCATGCTCACAAAGTGATTGGCCAACACTATTGCCTTGAGCGGCAATAAAAGTATTTGCAATACCGCCCCCCACAACAAGCTGATCAACGACCTTTGAAAGTGCATCCAAAACTGTTAGTTTTGTTGAAACTTTTGAACCTCCAACTACCGCAACCATTGGCCTCTTAGGGTTATCAAGCGCCTTACCAAGAGCTTCAAGCTCTCCCACTAAAAGTGGCCCCGCACAGGACACTGGTGCAAACTCAGTCACGCCATAGGTTGAAGCATGGGCCCTGTGTGCAGTTCCAAAAGCATCTTGAACACAAATGTCACAAAGGGAGGCCATTTTTTTTGATAGCGCTTCGTCGTTTTCTTTTTCACCCTCATTAAACCTTACATTTTCACAAAGAACGACATCACCACTCTCTATTTCAATGCCATCAAGCCAATTTGACTCAAGTCTCACCTTTTGTCCTAACAGCTTTGAAAGATGATCAGCCACTGGTTGGAGCGAGAATTTTTCTTCAAACTCGCCTGCATTTGGCCTACCAAGATGTGATGTAATCATTACTTTGGCTCCAGCTTTCGATGCATGGAGAATAGTTGGAAGTGAGGCAACAATTCTTTTATCACTTGTTACTTCACCGTTTTTTATTGGAACATTTAAATCTTGTCTAATCAAGACTCTCTTACCGTTTAGATCTAAATCAGTCATCTTGAGTAAATTCATCAAATGCTCCAACTCATTAGAAACAATACTACTGTGAAATATGTCCAGCTAAACGAAGCAAATTACAGGTGTAACTGTACTCATTGTCATACCATGAAACCATCTTAACAAAGGTATCATCCATAGACATTCCTGCCTCTGCATCAAAAGTTGAAGCACAAGTGCTACCAACAAAATCTGTTGATACAACCTTCTCATCTGTATAGCCTAAGACGCCCTTCATCGAACCCTCAGAGGCTGACTTCATTGCCTCACAAATTGCGTCATAATCTGATGCACTATTGAGCTCCGCAGTTAAATCAACTACTGAGACATCAGATGTAGGAATTCTAAATGCCATTCCAGTCAACTTTCCATTTAACTCGGGCAAAACTTTACCAACTGCTTTAGCTGCTCCAGTTGAAGAGGGAATGATGTTTTCCAAAATGCCTCTTCCACCTCGCCAATCTTTCATTGATGGTCCGTCTACAGGTTTTTGTGAAGCTGTTGCTGCATGAACTGTTGTCATTAATCCACGTTTAATTCCCCACTCATCATTAAGAACCTTTGCGATTGGAGCCAAACAGTTGGTTGTACATGAGGCAGCTGAAATTATTGACTGGCCATCATACGCATCATGATTAACGCCATAAACAAACATCGGCGTACTGTCTTTAGATGGGGCAGACTGTATTACTTTTTTTGCACCGGCATCAATGTGAGCCTGACAGCCTTCTTCAGTTAAGAAAAAACCGGTACAGTCGATGACAAGGTCTGCACCAATGTCGTCCCACTTAAGATCTGCTGGATTACGCTCGGCAGTGAGACGAATTTTTTTTCCATCGATAACAAAATTATTGCCTTCAACTAAAACTTCCTTACCAAAGCGCCCATGAACCGAATCATATTTGAGCATATAAGAAAGGTAATCATTATCAAGAAGGTCATTTACACCTACCACCTCTAGATTGTCAAAATCCTTGTCGATTGCGCGAAATACCATTCTTCCGATTCTACCAAAACCATTAATACCAACCTTAATTGTCATATCAAACTCCTAATTAATTAACTTAAAACTCTATCAACTGTAGATACAACGTTGTCTACAGTAAAACCAAAATGTTTAAAAAGCTCACCAGCAGGGGCTGACTCCCCGTAAGAACTCATCGCTACAATTCCTCCATCCAGGCCAACATATTTATACCAAGAATCAGCAACACCTGCCTCTATTGCAACTCTCTTAACTCCTGGAGTTAATACAGAGTCTTTATAGTCTTGATCTTGCTCATCAAACGCATTAGTTGATGGCATTGATACGACTCGAACCTTTCTGCCTGTCATTTCTTTTGCTGATTCCATCGCAAGTGAAACCTCTGAACCAGAGGCAATTAGAATAACGTCAGCGACACCACTACAATCTGAAAGGACATAACCACCTTTTTCAATCTCCTTTAACTGAGCATTTGTTCTTTCCATCGGCGTTAGATTCTGTCTTGAGAAAATAAGTGCCGTTGGCGCATCACCTCTTAACATAGCAATTTTCCAGGATACTGCTGACTCTATTGCATCACAGGCACGCCATGTTTGGAAGTTTGGAATAACCCTCATGGTTGCGATTTGTTCTACTGCCTGGTGCGTTGGCCCATCCTCACCAAGTCCTATCGAATCATGTGAGTAGACAAAGATAGTTCCAATTTTCATCATAGCCGCCATGCGCAATGCGTTTCGCATATATTCCATAAACATTAGAAAAGTTGCACCATAAACTTTGAAGCCACCATGCAAAACCATTCCGTTCATCATGACAGCCATTCCAAACTCTCTAACGCCCCAAGAAATATAATTTCCGTTAGCGTTTTCAGCATTAACCAAAACGCTTCCAGACCAATTTGTTAAATTTGAGCCCGTTAAGTCTGCTGAACCACCAAATAATTCTGGAACTATGGGGCCCATAGCTTCAATAGCATTCTGTGATGCTTTTCTTGAGGCTATATTAGGCATATCGCTCTGAGTTTTGGCAATATACTCATCCATCTTAGTAGAAAAATTTTCAGGCAATTTACCAGCCATCCTACGCTCAAATTCAGCAGCCTCTTGAGGAAAAGAAGCACTATAGGCTCTAAATCTCTCATTCCAATCATCCTCAACAGCCTCACCCACATCCCTATGATTCCAACCATCATAAATCTCTTGTGGAATTTCAAAAGGCTCATAATCCCATCCAATATTTTTTCTAGTATTTGCTATTTCTTCATCGCCTAGAGGAGCTCCATGACAGTTATGAGAGCCTGCCAAATTAGGAGAACCATAGCCAATAATAGTTCTGGTACAAATTAATGTTGGCCTATCATTTATAGCTTTTGCCTCAATAATTGCTGCATTTATGGCTTCAGGGTCATGCCCATCAACGTCAGCAATTACGTGCCAGTTATAAGATTTAAAACGACCAGGCACTCCTTTTTCCATCCAGTCGCCAATATGTCCATCTATTGAAATATCATTGTCATCCCAAAACGCTATTAATTTTCCAAGTCCTAGCGTTCCAGCAAGTGCGCAAGACTCATGGGATAAGCCTTCCATCAGACAACCATCGCCCATGAAAACAAAAGTATTGTGGTCAACAATTGAATGCCCAGGTTTATTGAACTGAGCCGCTAAAGTTCTTTCTGCTATAGCCATACCTACAGCATTAGTAATACCTTGGCCCAATGGCCCAGTTGTTGTTTCAACTCCATCAGCATATCCATATTCAGGATGGCCTGGTGTTTTAGAGTGTAGTTGACGAAAATTTTTAAGTTCCTCAATGCTCAAGTCAAAACCTGTCAAATGCAATAATGAGTAGATAAGCATTGAGCCATGGCCATTAGACAATACAAATCGATCTCGATCTGCCCAATTAGAATTGGTGGGATTAAACTTAAGGTGCTTATTCCATAACACTTCAGCAATATCAGCCATCCCCATAGGGGCACCCGGATGCCCAGACTTTGCTTTTTGCACAGCATCCATGCTCAAAGCACGGATAGCATTTGCTAATTCGAGTTGTGTTGCCATTGTTTAAAACCTATGAAAAAATTGTGAACCGTAAATTATACATTTTTTTTCTATCATCCTGCTCTCAAAAGCCCATCTAAAAGGAGATTTCAGGAAAAATTTTCAATAGTCATATAGTATCATTGTCATATTGTGATAAAAAATAGATTCTCTGTGAGAATGTCTAATCCATGCGGTTTTTTATGTATTAAAATTATACTTTTGGTGAAAAACTCTATTATTACATTTTGTGTCAAGAATAGCTGTCATCCAATTGTATACCGATATTAATACTTCAAAAAAGGGGTCTCATGATTGAGAATATAGTCTGGCTTAAAGATGTCGGTATGTCTGACGTTGAAAAGGTTGGTGGAAAGAATGCATCACTTGGTGAAATGATAAGTGGTCTCAATTCGCAAGGTGTTCGTGTACCAGGCGGTTTTGCTACAACAGCAGAGGCATTTGAATCCTTTTTAGATCATTCAGATCTCAAAAATAAAATCAATGAGCTTTTATCAAATCTCGATATTACAAATATACAAGAGCTCACAAAAACAGGTCTACTAATAAGGCAATGGGTTGAAGAGGCGCCGTTTCCTAAAGACCTCCATCAGTCAATAGTAGAGAGTTATGAAAAGCTGACTCAACAGCTCGGCTCTGATGTTACCTTTGCAGTTCGCTCTTCTGCGACCGCTGAAGATCTTCCAGAAGCCTCCTTTGCTGGGCAACAAGAAACATATTTGAATGTAAGTGGTATAGACGATATCTTAATAGCGGTTCGTAAGGTATATGCTTCACTCTATAACGATCGAGCAATTTCTTATCGAGTTCACCAGGGTTTTGAACATGAGATGGTTTCACTCTCTGCAGGAATTCAACAAATGGTTCGAAGTGATATAGGCTCTAGTGGCGTTATGTTTACTCTTGATACTGAGTCAGGATTCGAAGATGCAGTCTTTATAACATCTGCTTATGGGCTTGGAGAAACAGTTGTTCAAGGCTCTGTTAATCCAGATGAGTTTTATGTTCATAAGTCGACCTTGAGATCAGGTAAACCAGCAATCTTATCCCGAAGCCTTGGATCAAAATCAATAAAGATGGTCTATGCTGAGGATAATTCCAATTCTCCAGTGGCAACGACTGAGGTTGATAGTGAAGATCGATTGAAATTCAGTCTGAGTGACTCCCAAATTGAGGAGCTTGCTCATTACGCTATGAAAATTGAATCTCATTACGGCAGAGCTATGGATATAGAGTGGGCCCTTGATGGTGTAGATGGAAAAATCTACATAGTTCAGGCAAGACCTGAAACCGTTAAGAGCAGGCAAAGCTCACAGAACATTGAACGCTACAAACTCCTTGAAACCTCGAATATTATTGTTGAGGGGAGGGCTATTGGTCAAAAAATCGGCACTGGAAAAACCAAAATAATTAATGATTTGTCTGAAATGGATTCAGTCAACGAAGGAGATATTCTTGTCACTGATATGACAGACCCTGACTGGGAACCCGTAATGAAACTGGCATCGGCGATTATTACAAA
>JGI20155J14468_10000174_pt1 | contig 54489 bp, 51 predicted proteins | sample COG_05_FD_14468 | JGI IMG/M metagenome (IMG submission 14468) | reverse complement strand
ATTTCCGAGAAAACCGGGGCTGCAACTTGGCCTCCGTATTGCTCTTTATTCTTTGGGCGATCGATCATTACAACTGCGACTAGCTGGGGATTGATAGCAGGAGCCATTCCAGCAAACAATGCTAAATGTCGCTCACTAGAATAGGCGCCATTATGGAATTTTCGCACTGTTCCGGTTTTTCCTCCTACGGAATACCCCTCAACTTTTGCTCTTTTACCGCTACCTTCAGAAACGACTTTTGCTAACATCTCGCGCACATCCGTCACTACATCATCTTTCAAGACACGTGTCTTATCGAACAAACTATTATCAGGCGTCAAAGTTAACGGTAGTAACCATCCTCCATTCGCTAAAACTGAATATGCTCTTGCCAGCTGTACTAGCGTGACTTGCATTCCGTAGCCGTATGCATGAGTCGCGTGCTCGATCGGCTCCCATGTGGAATGAAAGCTCAACTTGCCCGAAGACTCACCGCCCAACGTCAGACCACTTTTATTACCTAGTCCAACTGATTCTAAAATATCCCAAAGGTCGCCGTAAGGAAGTGCCATTGCAATTTTCGCAGAGCCAACATTACTTGATTGGGTTAGAACTGAGGATAAAGAAAGTAATCCGCGATTCACAGGATCGCTGACTCGATCTTCCCCTAAATCAAAATATCCGGGGCTCGTATCGATTTCCGTATCTGGAAGAAACTGACCACTTTGCAATGCCATAGCTATAGTAAACGGTTTAAGCGTAGATCCAGGTTCGAATGCATCTGTTACTGCACGGTTCCTGTAAAGCCCAGCTTTCTTCTCACTAGATTCATTCGGATTGAATGAAGGATAACTGACTATAGCGAGAATTTCTCCATTATGAGGGTTCATTACCACGGCCGATCCACCGTCAGCATTTTCTCGGATGACTGCTTTTTCAAGTGCTCGATAAGCAGCATATTGCACGCCTGAGTCGATACTTAATCGGAGATCTTCTCCTGGCGTGACAGCATCAATAACACGCAATGTCTTAACTGTATTTCCTTTAGCATCGTGTAATATTTTTCTCTTCCCAGTTTTACCTGCCAATATTTGGTTGAAGGCTTTTTCTATTCCTTCCTGGCCATTATCATTGCGATCTGTAAAGCCCACTAACTGAGATACTGATCGCCCCAGAGGATAATGACGTTTCTGAAACGGCATTAAATCTACCCCCTTAATATCGAGTCTTCGAAAAACTTCAATCTGCTGATCGCTCAATACTCGCTGAAGCATCTCACCTTTTCTTGCATTTTTCGCATTGATAAATTTCTCGAGCCTAATGACTGGCCAATCGATCACTTTGGCAATATCAGCCCAATGCTCCTTGGTATGAAGCAACTGGCTCGGATTAATCTGAAGCGAATGATGGGGCACGCTCACTGCTAAAAGCTTATGGTTCCTATCAAAGATAATACCTCGATCTGTACTAATCTCTTGTAGTTTTTCAGATCTAGATTTGGCGCGTTGTGCCAAGTCGACTGGTTCATCTATTTGCAAGCGAATAGCACCAAAGATAAGCGTAGATGCTGCGAACAAGAAAATACCTAATACCAAATATCGACGATATTTCAAAGGGCTCGAGTTCACTTTTTGCTAACTACTGTTATTGATGGAGGAGTAATCATCCCAATAGAATGGCGTGCTAATTTCTCTACGCGTGAGTGACTCGCCAAGCTAGACTGTCGCAACAGCAATTGCGCCCAGTCTTGCTTCAATACTCGTCGTTCTAACTGCAGTTTGTGGAGTCTAGTTTCCAGTACTCGACTCTCTTGGCGTTTAACGACTAAGCCCAGTGCTGAGCCAAACACAGCAGCTGACATGATCAAAACAATCAGGCCTCTCATAAACAACGCTCGATCACGCGCAACTTAGCACTCCGCGCGCGCGGGTTTACAGCTTTCTCGGCCTCAGTAGCTCTAAAAAGATTAGGTTTAACTATACGGTAAGCGGGTGCTTCCAATTTCTCTTCCCTTGTAAGATCTTTAGTCAAAAGATCCAGTTTCTTGAATCTGTGCTTTACTAACCGATCTTCAAGAGAGTGGAAAGAAATTATTAAAAGTCTTCCTTTTACCGCTAAGAGGTTCAATGCTGACTCCAACCCTCTTTCTATTTCTGTTAGCTCATCATTAATGTGAACTCGGATAGCTTGAAAACTGCGTGTTGCTGGATCTAAACGACCTCCTTGATATCGAAAGCAACTACGAATTATAGTCGCGAGTTCCTTTGTCGTTTCTATTGGCTTGGTAATTCTTGCACCAAGAATTTTTCTAGCTATGTGCCTAGATTTTCGTTCGTCGCCAAATTTCCAAAGTACATCGCTGATTTCAGACTCAGATGCAGAATTAACCCATGTCGCAGCTGAAACTTCACAAGAAGGATCCATTCTCATATCTAACGGACCTTCGAACCTAAAACTAAAGCCTCTATTTGGATCGTCTAACTGGGGAGACGACACTCCTAAATCAAAGAGAACACCATCTACCTGTTCGACGGCATGAGATGTTACTCGGCTGAGTTGCGAGAATGGTCCCCTAAAAAACTCCAGCCTAGGATCTTCAAGCGAGAAAGTTTTAGCCGCTTTCTCAGCTTCTGGATCACGATCGAACGCGAGCAATCTAGCCTCTCCACTAAGATTGGTCAGCAATGCTTTAGCGTGTCCACCTCGACCAAAAGTCGCATCTATATAGACGCCATCGCTCCTCAAATTCATTAAATCTGTTACTTCCTGCATTAGGACTGGAGAATGTGTGAACATCTAACCCCTCACAGAGATAAGGTGCTTAATGCTTCAGATGCGTCACTGGCATTACTGGCCAACAGGCTATTGCATTCGGCACGCCAGCGCTCTGAATCCCATATTTCTAGCTTATTGCCTTGGCCAGAAATCACTACTTCTTTCCTTAGATCAGACATTTCTCTTAACTCGGAAGGAATAAGAATTCTTCCTTGAGCATCACAACGGCAGTCTGTCGCATGTCCTCGTAAGATCAGCTTGGTCCGGCGGCTACCTTTATCGAAGTCAGATAAGATCGAAAGCTTTAACTCAATCTCCTTCCACTCAGAAAGAGGGTAAAGTAGTAAGGCGCGATCCCATGGATTAACGGTCAAGACCAGATCACTTAACTCGAGACGTGAGAATATGTCCCTAAACCTAACAGGAATGCCCAAGCGGCCCTTGGTATCTAAATTAACTAAACTCAATCCTCGAAACATTTTGTAAATTAAACCTGAAATAATAAAAAGAAAGCCATTTGATTCGAATAAATATCAATTATACGGATAAAATTTCCACATAACCCCACAAATCACCACTACTAAGCGACTATAAAGAGTGTGATGGAAAACTGTCAAGGGAAATTAACGTTCTTTTCAGAGAATCTTGCTTATACAACAAGCACTTAGAGATGGAATAGAAAAAAAAAGTTATAAAAAAAAAGAGAATAATGTTCTAAATCATAGAGATAAAAAGTATATCTAACTTAAAATATACAATTTACGTTTAGTCGACCATAAAAAAAGCAAGTTGGCCTATAAGCCGGGTTCTGTACTACTGTGAGACACAGTGCGGTGACCATTCATCTGCGACGCCCGTCACCAAGCGCCTGAAGCGACCTACCCGAAAACTAACGCGGATAACGTATTCTCGGCGAACCGAGATGTTTCCCTATTTGGTCTTGCTCCGAGTGGGGTTTACCCTGCCACCGGCATTTAACCGGCGCGGTGCGCTCTTACCGCACCATTTCACCCTTACCAATCAGATTGGCGGTATATTTTCTGTGGCACTTTCCGTAAGCTCTCGCTCCCCAGGCGTTACCTGGCACTCTATCCTATGGAGCCCGGACTTTCCTCTACTACTGCATCGAATTACGTTATAAGTAGCAGCGGTCACCCGGCCAACTTGCAGATGCGAGTCTCTACTTAATTCGACCACTTTGCAATAGATTAGTTCTTTTCACGCAGACCAATAGCTAATTTATAGACTAAATTACGTTTAGAGCCTGTAAGTTTACAACACAGCTCTATTGCGATCTTTAGGTCTACGGACGCTAAAAGAACTCGCAAAACATCTTCTAACTCGGCATCAGAAGTAGATTTTTTTGCCCCCTCNAGCGCCACAACGAATTCACCTCGTACGAACTCAGGATGGGATGCCAAATATTTTTTCGCATTACCAATAGTACCCCTATAAATGGACTCGTAGAGCTTAGTAAGCTCTCGAGCAACAACCACACTTCGATACGATCCTAGGACATCTATAATACTGTCTAGCAATGCAAGTATTCGATGCGGCGCCTCATAGAAAACAACTGTGCGTTCTTCTTTTAGCAAATCATCTAACCTCGATTTACGTGCGCCCTCATTACTCGGTAAAAACCCCTCAAAGACAAATCGATTGGTAGGTAAGCCGCTTATGCTAAGGGCGGCTATAATCGCGCATGCGCCAGGGACTGGGAGTATTGGAACGTGTCTCAGACCTGCTTGCCGGACAAGTGTATAGCCAGGATCGGAAATGAGGGGCGTTCCTGCATCACTAATTAATGCGATGACTAAATCTTTTTCTATAACCTCATCTAGAATTTTTTCAGTTATCTTTTTTTCATTAGGATCATTGTACTGTCGCATCGGAGTAACGATTCCATAGTGCGATAATAGCCGAGAGCTGTGCCTTGGATTCTCCGCAAGGATACCATCAACGCTTTTGAGGACATTGTGAGCTCTATAGGTTAGATCGTCGAGATTACCTATTGGAGTAGACACTAGGTAAATAGCTGGTCCTGCATTAATATGCACCACATTGATGTTATCTTTTTTATGAAACTGCATCTCACACCTCGTGTTAATTAAAGTTTGATACTAGAAGTAACAGTCTCCAATAATCTTGAGTTTTGAATTAAAAATTCAAAATGCTATGTGATGACATGCTAACAGTAGAATAACTTTTTAGACTAAAATCTAGTCTATAGGAATATACCTCAGTATCGTGTAACTTTTGTAGGACTCCAGCTGAGAACGGAAGCATAACCAAAAAATGCTCCGAACGTATATGAATAACAACCGTCAACGTGAGACAACGTTAGGTCTTACTACTTCTGAAAATATGAACCATGTACTGGAGCGTAATTTTTACACATGATAAAAAGTAGGATAGTAAAGAAAACATTACACTCATTGCTACTCACTCTCTTGATGTTAGCCATAGCTGGATGCGCAGGAAAAAGTCGTACTATAGGGACATTTATCGAAGATCAGGCAATAACTCTCAAAGCAAAGCACATCATAAAGACCAACAAAGAAACCTATCAAGGCTCTGCTGTTAAAGTACTGAGCTATAATGAAGTGCTCTTATTAACTGGGACCGCTTCAACTGAAACTGCCCGATTGAAAATTCTTAAAGATACAATCTTAATTCCTAAAATTAGGCAAATACATAATGAAATTACCGTCTCAAGAAAACCAAGTTTTTTGTCATCGCTAAGCGATAAATATTTGGCTGCAAAAGTACGTATAAGACTATTAGCAGACGCAGGTATAAAGTCTTCGGAGATAAAAATCGTCTGTTCGAAAGGCACAGTTTATTTAATGGGAATAGTTAACGACACAGAACAGAAATTAGTAAGCTCGGTGGTAAGAAAAACTAGCGGTGTAAAGCGTGTGGTCACCGTGTTTGAAAGTAAGAGTGTTGATGCCTAAGAAGATAAGCCTACTTCACAATCTTTAGACTAGGCTTAGACTTAGCCTTACGTTGGGTATCGGTATCAGAGACAGACACGTTCTTTTCTTTCGATGACTTATCACCAGCCTCATGAGACTGTTCCATATCAAATTGTGCAAGAGACAGTCCTTGGTTGCTTTCTCGCGCATATATGGCTTGAACACAACTAATCGGCACTGAGATTTCTCTGAATCTACCACCAAAACGAGCGTTAAACATAATATATTCATCCCCTAGCACTAAATCACGCACAGCTGTAGGACCTATATTTAAAATAATATGACCGTTCTCGATATATTCTTTAGGTACCACCACCTCAAGATTATCAGTATCTACCAGAATTTGTGGAGTTAAGTTAGTGTCGCAAATCCACTGGTATACAGCTCGTAAAATATAAGGATGAACAGATATCATAACTATCTCGTGCAATAGAAATGCTTTAAGACTCGTCTCTAAATATCTTATCGGTTTCGGCCAAACTTTCCTGAAATGCATTTCGACTAAACACCACGTCTGCATAATTCAATAGTGATTTTCCGGGAGGACCTAGTTTTATCCCATAACTCGGTAAGCGCCATAAAATAGGAGCCAAACAGATGTCTACTAAGGAAAATTCGTCTGACATGAAATAAGCCTGCTGCAAAAATAAAGGACTAATCGCCATTAAGTCATCCCGCATAGCTTTTCTTGCAGTCGCCGCAGCCACTTCATCTTCACCGATTATATCTCTCGCAAACTCATATAAATCTCTAACTATTCTATAACGGAACTGCCTATTATTCGCGCGAGCAACCGGATCTACTGGCATTAATGGCGGATGCGGATAGCGCTCATCCAAATACTCTAAAATAGTATGTGAATCGTAAAGCACTAGGTCTCTATCTACTAGGGTGAGCGTAGTGTCATAGGGATTAAAATCATTCAAGATTTCAGGCCTGGTTCCATCTGGCACCAGCACCACATTCGAGTTAATATCTTTTTCTCGAAGAACCAATCTAACGCTATGTCCCAAAGGATCACTAGCGTCAGCATATAACGTCATTACCGATCGTCTATTTGATAAACCTGTCATACTAATGGACATCCTTCCAATACTCTTTTTTAACCATACAAGCCACCAAGAAAAGAACAAGCAGAAATGCAATGACCCAAAAGCCTATCTTATATCTAACTAGCTTTGCAGGTTCTCCAACATAATCTAAAAACGCTACTAAATCTCGCGTAGCTTGTTGATACTGAACAGGAGTCATTTCCCCATCCGCAGATGTTTGATATGCGTCTCCATGGTTATCTAGCAAGCCTTGCAATTCCCACAATACATGTGGCATTGCTGTATTAGGGTAATAATGGTTATTCACACCAGTAGGGCGAGAAGGGTCAACATAAAATCCATTTAGAAAGGAGTAAAGATAGTCAACACCTTTCGATCTGGCAATAACCGACAAATCAGGGGGCCGAACGCCAAACCACTGTTCCGCGTCATCCGGCGTCATGGCGATCGTCATCGTATCTCCAATCTTATCGGAAGCAAACATAAGATTTTTTTTGACCATATCATCACTCAATCCCAAGTCTTTCGCCATACGGTTGTAGCGCATATACTCGGCAGAGTGACAGCTTACACAATAGTTGATAAACAACTTCGCTCCATTTTGAAGAGATACGGTATTTGCGATATCAACGTTCGCCTGCATCAACTTCGTACCTCCCTCAGCAGACATCGAAAGCTGAGCCCAGAAGATTAATCCAAGGTATGTAATTATTTTAACCATGACTATGTCACTCTCTCTGGTACAGGCTTAGTTTTATCCCATTTGGTGTAAAAAGGCATCAACAAGAAAAAGAGAAAATAGATCACGGTACATACCTGAGCTAACGCTGTTCTCGCCGGAGTGGGAGGTAAAAGCCCAAGATACCCGAGAATGAGAAAAGATACGACGAAAAGGCCTAATGCAGTTTTGTATATCCATCCACGATAACGTATAGAACGGACTTTCCCCTTATCTAACCAAGGAAGCAGAAAAAACACCATAGTCCCTAGGCCCATAAAGATTACACCCCAAAGTTTGGCGGGGACCATAAAGAAATTAACGGTATTAGCCCTCAATATCGAATAAAAAGGCGTAAAATACCACACTGGCGCGATATGCTCTGGTGTTTTCAAAGGATCAGCGGGAACAAAATTATTATGCTCTAAGAAATACCCTCCCATCTCTGGAGCAAAAAATATGACCACCGCCATTAGTATTAGTAATGCAACGACTGCAGGTGCATCCTTAGTCGTGTAATAAGGATGAAAAGGTATCCCATCAACAGGTTTTCCCTGAGCATTTTTATTGGCCTTAATATCAATGCCGTCAGGATTGTTGGACCCCACATGATGTAAGGCTAAGATATGCAAAACAACCAATCCGGCAATTGCAAAAGGTAAAGCGATCACATGAAAAGCAAAAAAGCGATTCAACGTAATATCAGAAACAACATAATCTCCTCTTATCCACAAAGACAAGGTCTCTCCAACAAAAGGAATGGCGCCAAAAAGTGAGATTATAACCTGAGCGCCCCAATAAGACATTTGTCCCCAAGGGAGTAAATACCCAAAAAAAGCTTCCGCCATAAGCGCAAGATAAAGGCACATTCCTAAAATCCACAGCAACTCACGAGGCTTTTGGTAAGAACCATACATAATGCCTCGAAACATATGCAAATAAATGACTATAAAGAAGAAAGAGGCCCCAGTCGAATGCATGTAGCGAATCAACCATCCCCACTCAACATCTCTCATGATGTACTCTACAGAGGCGAACGCAACATTTGCGTCTGGCTTATAGCTCATAACCAGCCAAATACCCGTTACTATTTGAATAACCAAAACGACAAGTGCTAGGACGCCAAAGTAGTACCAAAAGTTGAAATTTTTAGGGGCATAATACTGGCCAACATGCTCGTTCCAAAGCTGCATTAGAGGGAAGCGTTCGTCAACCCAGTTTCTCAGTCCGAGCAAGTTTTTCACTATTACCGATTTCAAGAGCCTGCCTCCTCTGATTCTCCAATCAATATCCTTGTGTCAGTCAAGAACTTATACGGTGGCACATCCATATTAGTAGGTGCAGGAACACCCGCATACACTCTGCCAGACAAGTCGAACTTGGACCCATGGCAAGGACAATAGAAGCCTCCTTGCCAATCGGCACCCATAATCTCATCCGACAATAACGGGCGAAAACTAGGAGAACAACCTAGATGAGTGCATATCCCGACCAAAACTAAATATTCTCTGTTCAATGAACGCCATGAATTTTCTGCGAAGACAGGCTGTATTGACTTAGCCGACTCCGGATCAGCAAGAACCGCAGTAGAGTCCTCCAGCGCTTTCAATTGCTCTTCAGTCCGCCGGACGATCCAAACAGGCTTTCCGCGCCACTTATAAGTGACTCTCTGTCCCGGTTCAATCTGATCAATGTTTGCTTCAACGGGCGCACCAATAGCTTTCGCGCGCGCGCTAGGCTGAAATGTAGAAACAAAAGGAATGGCAGCTACACTGGCACCTACGCCACCCAGTACCGTTGCAGTTCCAGTGAGAAACTGGCGTCGTTCCATATCAATAGAGTCTGAACTCATCCTCTCTTTCACTCCCTAACTAAAAAATATCAAAGAACATGCAGGTTCTTCTTAGTAATGAAATTGCTTCGCTGTTTCACTGAAGCTATATCCCACACCGACCAACCATGACACGCTTAAAAAGAAAGCTCGTAATTTAGCATGGTGGGCAGGTTTTGTTCCGCGAGATTATACCATTAAATACGCATAACAGGGACCCAAGTATCGTAAATAACTAAATATCTGAAACCTAAGTGCTCAGCTTAGTCGAGCAAACTCAACTGGCTGACAAAATCATAAATAACGCCTCTAAAAACCTCTCGTTTTCGGACGGCGTGCCAATAGTTACCCTTAGACAGTCTTTCAGGGGTATTCCCGAACTACTCATATTCTTTAAAAGGATACCAGCATCCAGCAACCCGGAAAAAACCTCATCTCCAGTCATTTCTAGTGATTTAAACAAGATAAAATTTGCACTGCTTGGCCAAACACGTAGGCCAGGCATGCCGAGCAATCGCTTAAACATTTTCTGTCGCTCTAAAACAATCAGATTAATTTGATTATCAATATAGCTAGCATTTTCTATAGCAAAAACAGCACCCGCTTGAGTTAAAGAATTGATGTTATAAGGCATTCGAACTCGTTCAATGACTTCTATCCAAGGATTGGCAGCAAAGAGGACACCTAATCTCAGTCCAGCAAACCCAATTTTAGAGAAGGTCTGTAGAACCAGTAGGTTTTCGATAGAAAGCAACTCTGCTGAAGCAGAACCATTAGCAAAGCGAAAGTAGGCTTCATCTAGTACCACTACTCCAGGAGTCTGTGAGCAAATTTTTTTTATGTCAGAAATATTTAAAAGATTTCCTGTCGGGTTGTTGGGGCTTGCAAGGAAAACCAAACTCGGCTGTTTCTCACAAACGGCCGCTTCCATCGCTGCCAAATCCAGAGAAAAGTCATGTCTTTTAAGAGGAATCCCAACATAGTCCATACCAACCGCTGTCGCCGCTAATTTATAAACTGAAAAAGTAGGTTCCGGACAAAGCACGACAGATGATCTATCCTTTGCAAAAACTAGGCATAGCAAGTGGATCAACTCATCGGACCCATTACCAAAGGCCATCTCTATTGCATTATCTAGAGCGTAAAGTTTACGAATCTTCTCTCTTAGGATGGCGGCACGCGGATCAGGGTATCTATTTATGTCAACTGCGCCGAGAGCTTGTAGCCATTTTTCGGATAAGGCTTCGGATATCGGATAGGGATTTTCCATCGCATCAAGCTTTATACTGCCCCGGAAAGTCTCAGCAGGATAAGGAGTCAGGTCCAATATGTTCTGTGGTATTAATCTTTTTATTCTTGCTCCCACACTCATTTCTTAGACGCCCTATACTTGGCCGACAACGCATGTGCATCGAGACCTTCTGAACTAGCAAGTTGAAAAGAGAGATCAGCTAACTGAGAAGCCCCATCAATCGAACATTCTAAAACTGAGGAACGTTTCTGAAAATCATATACGCTTAAAGGCGAGCAAAACCTTGCTGTCCCGGAAGTAGGTAATACGTGATTCGGCCCCGCACAGTAGTCTCCAAAAACTTCTGGTGAGTAGCGTCCTAGAAAGATCGATCCCGCATGTTGAATACTACTTAGATAGTTTCGGGGGTTTTCTACAGACATCACCAAATGCTCTGGTGCTATACGATTCACAACCTCCATAGCCTCATTCATGTTATCAACGGAAATGAAGGCACCATTTTTAGAAAGGGAGGAGACAATAACGTCTCTCCTCGACATAGTAGGAAGCAGTCGTTCAATACTCGCTTGTACTTTACCTAAAAAACCAACACTAGTAGATACTAAGATGGCTTGAGAGCGCTCATCGTGCTCTGCCTGGGAGAAAAGGTCCATCGCTATCCAATCGGGGTTAGTCAACCCATCGCAAATCACCAAAATTTCAGAAGGTCCCGCAATCATGTCAATTCCAACTTCTCCAAACAACATTGCCTTTGCTTTAGCCACAAAGATGTTGCCTGGCCCCACGATTTTATCAACACGAGGAATCGTTTCAGTCCCAAGGGCAAGAGCGGCAATAGCTTGAGCACCACCAATGGTGAAGACTTTATCTACTCCGGCTATAGCTGCTGCTGCAAGAACAACATCCTCAATAAACCCATCTGGGGCAGGAACTACCATAACGATTTCGGACACTCCAGCCACTTTAGCTGGTATTACATTCATGAGAACCGACGACGGATAAGACGCCTTTCCCCCAGGCACGTAAACCCCCACTCGCTGAATTGGAATCACGCGTTGTCCTAAAGAGTTCCCCATCTCATCTTTGAACTCCCAAGAGCTCATTTTTTGTTTCTCGTGATAGCTCCTAATTCTATCCGCAGCAATCATTAAACTTTCCTTTAATGACTTATCGAGCTCCAGCAGAGCACCCTCAAAATCTAAGACCTCTAACTCAGCAACACTCGACTCCAAGCGTCTATCCAAGTCATTGGTATACCTTAGAAGCGACGCATCACCTCCAGACCGAACAGACGCAACAATCTCGCGCACCACCGATGAAACCTGTTGTTCATCTTGTAGTTCTCGTTCGAGTAACAACTTCAATTGAGAATCAAAGTCCCTATCAGTCGTGCTCAGAATTTTGAGTTTTGGAGGCACAGCAAGCTACCTTAAAGAATCTTCTATTGTAACTATGAGTTGTTTGATCAAAGCATGTTTCGTCTTCATGGCAGCTTTATTTACTATAAGACGAGAACTAATTTCACAAATGTCCTCCATGGGCACCAGCCCATTAGCCTTCAATGTATTGCCAGTATCCACGAGATCGACAATTCTTTCCGACAATCCTACTAAAGGAGCAAGCTCCATGGAGCCGTACAACTTTATGATCTCAGCCTGAATCCCACGTTTGGCATAATAATCTCGAGCTATTTTCGCATATTTAGTCGCGACTCTTATTCTATTATTAGATACTTCAACTCCCGGCAAACCAGCTACCATCAATCGGCATTTGGCAATCTTCAAATCTAATGGCTCATAGTAATCGCTACTATCATGCTCCATCAGAACATCTTTTCCTGTAATCCCTAAATCGGCAGCTCCGTATTCAACAAAAGTCGGCACATCAGTTGGCCTGATAACCACAAGATGTAATCCTGCTCTAGTAGTTTCTATGACTAATTTCCTAGATTTATTTACATCTTCTTTAGGACAAATACCTGCGCGTTCAAGCAGAGGAAGGGCCTGATCCAAGATTCGACCTTTGGAAACTGCCAAAATTATCCCTTCCGATTCTGGTATTAATTTGTTGTTCATATGCAATCCAGTTAATGACATAGTAGCAAGAATCTCGCCAGTCCTTGAGTCCGCAACGATTAGTTTAGCGCGGGACTCTTTTTATATTTGCACCGAGATTCGTAAGTTTCTCTTCAATTGTCTCATAGCCTCGGTCAATGTGATAAATTCTATCAACTACAGTTTCTCCTGTAGCAACAAGTCCCGCAAGGACGAGACTAGCAGATGCGCGCAGATCCGTTGCCATTAGCGGAGCTCCAGTCAAATTGTTCACGCCCGTCACGATAGCTGTATTCCCTTCCAACCTAATACTAGCTCCCATGCGCATTAGCTCTTGTACATGCATAAATCTGTTTTCAAATACTGACTCAACAACTACTCCTACTCCTTCAGCGACTGCATTCAAAGCAGTGAATTGTGCTTGCATGTCTGTCGGAAACCCAGGATACGGGCCAGTATTTATGTCGACGGCCTTCAGAGTTTGTCCTTTCATTTGTAGTTCGACCCAATCTAGTCCGCGAGTCACAGTTCCTCCTGCCTCGGTTAACTTCGAAATGACGCTCTCCAAAAGTCCAGGACGAGTGTCTTTAAGCTTTACATGTCCTCCGGTCATTGCCGCAGCAACTAAATATGTCCCTGTCTCGATTCTGTCAGGTAAAATATCATATGTCGTACCCATGAGAGATTTCACACCTTTAATCCGAAGAGTATCGGTCCCCGCACCAGAAATATTAGCTCCCATTTTCTGAAGGCAACAGATAAGGTCTACCACTTCCGGTTCGCGGGCAGCATTTTTTATCGTGGTAACACCGTCGGCCAGAGTTGCTGCCATCAAAAGGTTCTCAGTTCCAGTGACGGTTACTTTATCTAGAATAATGTCCGCACCTTTTAAACCAGTAGTTTTAGCTTTTATATATCCACCGGAGACTTCGATTTCAGCCCCCATTGCAGCTAAACCGTGCAAATGCATGTCAACTGGGCGTGAACCTATGGCACAGCCGCCAGGCAGCGACACTTCTGCTTGTCCAAACCTCGCAAGCAATGGGCCTAGAACCAAAATTGATGCGCGCATAGTTTTAACCAGCTCATATGGTGCAAAAAAATTGGAGATAGTCCCGCTATCAATTTCAACTTGAAGTCGAGCTCCCACGGTTAGGGTCAGACCCATACTCCCTAAAAGCTCCATAGTAGTAGTTATATCTTGCAAGTGGGGCAGGTTGCGTATCTTTAGTGGCTCGTCTGCTAAGAGACTAGCTGCCAAGATAGGTAATGCAGCGTTCTTAGCTCCAGACACGCGGATTTCTCCGACTAAAGGGTTACCCCCTTTTATTATAAGCTTCTCCATTTTCAACTCAAGAGAGGACTTGGAACCTCTTAGCTTTCTTCCAAGCCTCAATGGTATAAGTTTGGATGGATAGTGCGTGGATTGCTGATTCCATCCGGTCGCCAAGCGATGCATAGACCATCTTATGCTGTTTAATAATTGTCTTGTTTGCAAATTCATCGCTAACAACATGCGCAACGAAATGGGATCCATCTCCATCGACAAATGCCTCGCAGCTTTGGATTCCTGCTTCAATCAACACTTTAATTTCTTCGGGTGTCATTTTCTTAAAATTCCCTGATCAGACTCATGGACTAACCTTTCCCTACTGAGAAAGCCCAGCGTTCTTTTCTTGCAATATCTCTATTAATCCATCTAATCCTTGATCTGCGATCATAGACCCGAAGGAAGCTCGATAAGTTTTCACCAAACTCACGCCATCGACAGACACATCAAAAACTTTCCAAGCTCCAGCCTTCTTATACAGTCTATAAACAATAGGAATTGCTTTCATATTTGGTGTACTAATAACTTGCCTAACGACTACAGCCCTACTTCCAGCTTTCTGGTCGACCTCTGGATACTCTATGGTTTGATCAGAGAATTGTAGCAAGGCTGTAGCATAGGTGCGCACTAGCAACTTGCGAAACTGATCGATAAATATCTCTCTGCTCTCGTCGTCAGCCGAAATCCATGCCTTACCCAAAACCCATTTGGAGATAATTTGAAAATCAAAAAAAGGAAATATATATTCAGACACTAAGTTCAACATCTCTTTCGGATTTGCTTCTAGGATACTCTTGTCTCTTTGGACTCTATCCAGAACAAGCGCCGTAGTACTTTTCACAAGCTCAGCAGGGGTCTCCTCAGCGTGGATCACTGGGTTGATTAAAACAACAATTAAACTAAGCAATAAACCAAGTATTCTATTCATTTCTTATATTTCTCTAGATTCAATATCGTTTTGGACGAACCAACAACGGGACAACGAATGAGCCTTTCAACAAGACACCCCTAATGCAGGCTGAGTTAACAAAAATTTAATTATTAAACAGCGTGGAAGGCCTTTCCGTCGGAAAGTCCTTCACGATGAGAATGTTACCATAAAGGAAAGGAAATTCTACTTAACCTACCCTAATAACAATTTTTGCTGCACTGGCTCTAGCTTTCCTTCTCGCCTTCTCTATGTTTTCAGAACGAGCTAAAGCGACACCTAGTCGGCGCGCTTCCACCACCTCGGGTTTCCCAAATAAACGTATATCGACGTGATCATCAGAAAGAGCATCGGCGAGTCCTGTGTAATCAAGTGTAGAACCCGTCCCATAGCCTAAAATCGCGCAGCTAGCAGATGGTCCTCGCGAGGAAATAGAAGCTATTTTCACACCAAGAAGAGCTCTCACGTGAAGAGCAAACTGAGTAAGGTCTTGCGATATCATAGTTACCATACCCGTATCATGAGGTCTCGGTGACACCTCACTAAACCATACCTCATCTTCTAAAACGAAAAGCTCTACACCAAAGACACCCCATCCGCCTAAGGCATCGACCACAGCAGACGCTATCTCCTTAGATTTATTGAGAGCAGATATGCTCATGGGCTGAGGTTGCCATGACTCCCTATAATCACCTTCTACTTGCATGTGCCCGATCGGAGCACAAAATTCAATCCCTCCAGCATGCCTAACGGTTAATAAGGTAATCTCATAATCAAAGTCAATCATTCCTTCAACAATAACTCTAGCCTGCTTTCCTCTTCCTCCACTCACCGCAAACTGCCAAGCTAAAGACTTATCTTTTTCAGTCTTCACCAACATTTGCCCCTTCCCAGATGAGCTCATCACGGGCTTAACGAAACACGGCATTCCTATCTCTTCTATTGCACTTATACAGTCCTGCTCTGTTCCTGCAAATATATATTTGGACGTGGGGAGCTTTAATTCCTCCGCAGCCATCGTCCGGATACCTTCCCTGTCCATGGTCAAACGCGTGGCAGTAGCTATAGGGATAACTCGTAAACCCTCTCTTTCTAAGTCAACAAGCACCTCTGTAGCGATGGCCTCAACTTCCGGGACAACAAAATCGGGGTTTTCAGCGATTATCAGTTCTCGAAGTTTCACACCATCTAGCATATCGATAACGTGAAACCGATGGGCAACTTGCATAGCGGGAGCATTTGCATACCTGTCTACAGCGATCACTTCAAGCCCTAAGCGGATCGATTCCAAAGCGACCTCTCTACCTAGCTCACCAGATCCAAGGAGTAATAGGCGAGTGGCGTTACCACATAGAGGCGTCCCAATAGTGTCGGAAGTCATAGCGTATAAAATCTCCGGAAGAAAAAATAAGGTTTATTTGAAACCTAAGGTTTTTATCATGTCGATAATAGCATTATTCAATTTTAAAGGCTCAACACTATAAGCCGAAAACTCGCTCCTCAGCCCATTTTTCTGCCGTATATTGTCGAAATAAGCCTTCTTGTCGCTCACGGCCATTTCCAAGAGCCCCTTAATTTTATTTGTATAGGCTTCTAGTGGGCAAATGTTCAGGAGAGCATCACAGATAGTCAGGTCCGCATGACCCACAAGTTCTCTACTCGGACAACTGCTCTTAACCGAAGGGAAAGCAAGGACATCAACATTCAGCCATTGGCTGAGAGAGCCATAGAGTATCTCTGCAGCTCTGTGCCTCGCCTCAAGAGAGTGACCAGCAATATGGGGTGTCCCTCTCCAAACCAAAGCCAGCAGCTCAGAATTAATGTCAGGCTCATGCTCCCAACAATCTACAATTGCATACAAATTCTTTGTCCGTTGAATCCGGCTCATTAAAGCTTGTTCATCGAGCACCCCTCCTCGGGCAGAATTAATGATTAATTGACCAGACTTCAGCTTTTCCAAATACTCCTCATTAATCATTCCGGCAGTTGGAAATTCGCCCTGGAATGTCAAAGGGACATGCAGTGTAACAACATCACATTCAAAGATTTCATCAAGCGAGTTCGCACGTTGCGCGATATCTATAGCTTCGTTTATCGGATCGTAAACAACAAATTCTACTGACAAGTCGTCTAACATCTGACCAAGAGCACTTCCAACACATCCAAATCCAATTATTCCGACAGTCAGTTCATCTAGTTCTGCATCAGTTGACTGACAGTAATCAAAAAGACAGCAGACAACATATTCCGCGACGGCTCGGGAGTTACAACCTTTAGCATCAAAGAACTGAATGCTGCTTTTTTTCAGGAAAGATAAGTCAACGTGGTCAACCCCTGAGGTGGCACTAGCCACAACTCTTACACAGCTGGAAGACAAGAGATCTGCGTCAACTTTTGTGACAGATCTGACAAGCAGAGCTTCCGCTTTCCCAAGATCGGCAGAGGAGATATCTCTGCCGTCAAAAAGCCTAACAGACCCTAAGCGAGAGAATATTTTTTCGGCACCAGTAATTTGTCGATCTATAAGTAGTTCCATACTTGCATCTGCAGGCTAACTCATGGGCGGTTATCTAAGTCTTCGCCATCTTTCTCAACAGGCATAAGATCGATGCTATTGACACCTAGGAAAATCAGCGAAGTACTCGCTACAAAAATTGAGGAATAAGTGCCGACTAATATTCCAATGATAAGTGCCGTAGCAAATCCATGAATCAGCTCCCCACCAAGGAAAAACAGCGCAAGCACAACAAATAAAGTCGTTCCTGAAGTAACCAAAGTTCGAGATAAGGTCTGATTGATAGATTGGTTAATTATATCTCGCGAATTCTTATTCCGATAAGATCTAAAGTTCTCTCTAACTCTATCGTAAAGAACAATAGTATCATTCAGAGAGTATCCAATAACAGCTAAAACTGCTGCCAAAACAGTGAGATCAAATGCGAGACCAAATACAGAGAACAGACCAACAGTGACAACAACGTCATGGACAATGGCAATCACAGCACCTAACGCAAACTTGAATGTAAACCTAAGCATCACATAAATTAATATTCCGCCGAATGCATATAGCAATGCTAAAAAACCGTCTTCTGTAAGCTCACTACCGACTTGAGGACCAACAAACTCCACCCGTCTCATATCAGTATTTGGTAGAGCCGCTAAAATACGTTCACTCACATCCGAAGAGTTCGCTTCTACCTGCGCGGGCAGACGGATTAAAACCTCTCTTGGAGATCCGAAAATCTGTGCACTTGCACCTGCGTAACCCGACTCTTCTAATCTGTCTCTTACGAAGTCAAGATCTGCGGGCTGTTCAAACCCAAGCTCGACTAAAGTACCACCGGTGAAGTCGATACCAAGGTTCAAGCCTTTGTTGAAAAAAGAGAAGGAGCATAGGACCATTAGACCTAATGACAAATAGAGCGCCGCATTCGCTTTGGACAGAAAGTCTATTTTGGTGTTAGAAAGTAAACTCATGATCAGTCCTCTAGACGGAAACTTTTAGAAGCCTACGCTTCCCAAAAAACAAGTTAACAATCGCCCGAGAGCCCGCGATCGCCGTAAACATTGAAGTGAGAATGCCTATGCAGAGGGTCACAGCAAAGCCTTTAATTGGCCCTGTGCCAAAGCTAAATAAAACTACGGCCGCGATAAATGTAGTAGTGCTCGCATCAGCGATAGTTGAGAATGCTTTATCATAACCCGCACTTATACTCGATTGAGGTGAGTTTCCATTGGCTACTTCTTCTCTAATTCTTTGAAAAATTAGCACGTTAGCGTCTACCGCCATACCGACAGTCAACACTATGCCCGCGATACCAGGCAAAGTGAGCGTTGCCTGCAACACAGACAGCAAAGCGACGATCAAAATGACATTAAAGGTCAGTGCAAAATTAGCGACCAATCCAAGCCCTCGATAGTAAACAGCCATAAAGATTAGAACTAAGGAGAGCCCAAAAACCATCGACTGAAACCCGCGGTCGATATTGTCCTTCCCAAGAGTTGGACCTACCGTACGTTCTTCTATTATTTCGATTGGCGCAGCTAAAGCACCGGCCCGCAAAAGAAGCGCTAGTGTCCGTGCTTCTTGGGTGCTGTCTAAACCAGAAATTTGAAATCGCTTGCCCAGCTGCCCCTGAATCGTGGCGACACTGATAACCTCTTCAACAGCCCGACCTTTCCGTTGCTCTATATAAACCACCGCCATAGGTTTCCCAATGTTCTGACCGGTGATGCGACTAAAAACACGAGCGCCCTTCCCATTAAGCGTTATAAAAACTGCAGGGCTTCCTGATTGAGCCTCAAGCCCTGAGGAAGCATCAATAATGTATTCTCCGGTTAATATGACAGTTTTTTCCAGAAGAATTTTACTTCCGTCACGCTCCGAGTAAAGCTTCGATTTAATAGGCACTTTCCCGCCAACTGCTGCCTGAATATCGCCAGTCGCGTCGACCATACGAAACTCCAACGTTGCAGTGGCACCAAGAATTTTTTTAGCTTCAGCGGTATCTTCCACACCTGGCAACTGCACCACGATACGATTAACGCCTTGCTGCTGAATAACGGGTTCAGAAACGCCAAATTCATTAACTCTATTTCTGAGAGTTTGTAAGTTTTGCTGTAGAGCGGTTTTCTGAATATCAGCTAAAGTATCAATACTAACGGATAACTCAACCGTATTTGACTCGGCATTTTCGCTCAATTCCAAGCTCGGGAATTCATTACTTAGCAAAACTAAACCGCGTTCTTTCATATTCGCATTAATAAAAATAACCTGGATTCCAATCCCTCCGCGAACGATGGAACGATATCGTATTTTATCCTTTCGAAACGAGTTTTTAATTTCTGATATAAATCGACTTTCCGCTTGCTTGGCAACAGCTTTAGTATCTACTTCCATCAAAAAATGGACGCCACCTCTCAAATCAAGGCCCATCGACATTGGTTTCCCGCCGATAGCCTGCAACCATTCAGGACTGGCGTTTGCTAGGCTAAGAGCCATTACGTAATTCTGAAAACCTGTCGATGCATTCATCAAATCACGTGCCATATCACGCTTGTCTGAATCAGAGAACCGCACCAAGATCTTACCAGTATCAAGTCCTATCGACTTAAACGGTATTCTGTTATCAATCAAAATATCGTTAACCTGCACTATAACTTCATTACTTAAGGAGTTTCCTCTTAGAGAGGAAATCTGTAAGGCAGGGTCATGTCCATAAAAGTTCGGTAACGCATATAAACATCCAAGCACAAATACTGTGAGAATGGCGATATAGCGTAGCTTGGAATATTGATTCATTTAAGACATCCGTTCAAAATCAGTGATAATTCGACCAAATTACTAAAAGACTTCCGAGCCTCATAAAGCCTTATCNGTTCCAGCAGGCATCACCTGTGCGACCGCGCTCTTTTGTATTTTAACGCTTACATTATTCGCGACTTCAGTCTGCACGAAGTTATCCCCAAGAGCAGTGATTTTCCCAAATAACCCACCCACGGAGACGATTTCATCGCCTACTGCAAGACTATTTACCATTTTAGCGTGCTCTTTCGTCTTCTTCATCTGAGGACGTATCAAAAAGAAATAGAACACTACAAAAAGTATGATCAACGGTAGAAAACTAGCCAAGCTTGGCTCCTGGCTTGCCGCCGCGCTTTGCGCGAACGCATCTTGTACAAAGTAATTCACAAAAAAACACCTCTCAGTTACGAGCAGCGAGTATGCCATATTTGGCCAACAACATGTTAGACCTTTGAACCCCTATACTCATCTAAAAAATTATCCCGAAACAGCGAGAATCGACTTAGCTTAATAGCCGTCCTGGCATCTTGCATTAACTTAAGATAAAAAAACAAGTTGTGAATGGTGTTTAGACGTGCGCCCAAAATTTCATTTGTGCGGCTCAGGTGATGAAGGTAATCCAAGGAATAGTTACTGCAAGTGTAACACTCGCATTTTTGATCAAGGGCCTTAGCTGATAACTTGTATTTAGCATTGCGGATACGGACTACACCCGCTGACGTGAAAAGGTGACCATTACGAGCATTCCTGGTTGGTAACACGCAATCAAACATATCAACTCCAAGTTGAACTCCCGCTAGTAGGTCTTCTGGGGTCCCGACCCCCATAACGTAACGAGGACAAGTGGGCGGCAATAGACTCACTGTCTGCTCCATAACCCGCTGCATTTCATCTTTCGGCTCACCAACGGATAAGCCTCCGACGGCATAACCATCAAACCCAAGTTCCATCAACCCGTCCGCAGATCTAACTCTAAGATCATCATACATGCCGCCCTGTACAATACCGAATAAGGCGTTAGAGTTACCTTCATGAGCAGCTTTACTTCTGGCTGCCCACCTCAATGACATTTCCATGGACGCTGCAGCGCGACTATGTGAGGCGGGATATGGTGTACATTCATCAAAAATCATAACGATATCTGAGTTTAGAACCTTCTGCATCTGCATAGATATCTCGGGCGATAGGAAAACGGAGTCTCCATTTAGAGGAGATCGAAAAGTCACGCCCTCTTCCGTGATTTTGCGCAAAGAATCTAAACTAAAAACCTGAAACCCCCCAGAATCTGTCAAAATAGGCTTTCGCCAATTCATGAAGTCATGCAATCCTGCATGAGCTCCTATGACCTCATCGCCCGGCCTAAGCATTAAGTGAAATGTATTGCCGAGTACTATTTGAGCACCAAGCTCCGAAAGTTCTTCCGGGGTCATCGCTTTCACAGCTCCATACGTGCCAACTGGCATAAAAACAGGTGTCTCTATTATTCCATGGTGTAGTTCTAATCGACCTGCACGCGCTGAGCCATCTTTCGCCTGAACCTCAAATGCGAAATTCACCGTTGCCCTTCTGTAACTTGGTAATTATTCATATACTTACTCGTTAATTATTCCTTTCCAACCACATCGCATCTCCATAACTAAAGAAACGATATTCTTTTTCGATAGCATGATGATAAGCTTTAAAAATATATTCATAACCAGCGAAAGCGCTTACTAATATAAGTAATGTCGAGCGTGGCAAATGAAAATTTGTCAGTAAGACGTCTACTGCACAGAAGTCAAAACCATCTCGTATGAAAATATTGGTCTCGCCTTGAAATTTCTGAATACAATCTTTCCCCAACGCGGCCGCCTCCAGCGCGCGCACTACAGTCGTTCCAGCAGCAACAACTCTTCCTCCTCGTTTGCGCGTCTCCCTAATCGCCAAGCAAACAGAGTCTGATACATCAACTCGCTCAGAATGCATCACATGCTCATCAATATGAGATGACTTTATAGGCTGGAAAGTTCCAGCACCAACGTGCAACGTTACGTATTCAATGTCAACCCCGAGCTCTTTCAGATCGAGCAGTAGTTTCTCATCTATATGAAGACCGGCTGTAGGCGCTGCAACTGCCCCTGAATTCTTTGCAAAAACAGTTTGATAACGACTTTCATCAAGTACAGTGGGGCTCCGCGTTATATAAGGAGGTAATGGCAACTCACCACAGTGCAACAAGAGATCAGTAAATGTCATTTCCGTGGCGGTTTCTAAGATGAACAAACTACCTTCTCGTCCTAAAACCTTAACTCGTCCGTTACCATCAAGAATAAGTAACGATCCGCTTTTAGGAGTTTTATTAGCTTTCACATGGGCAAGAGCGCGGGAATCGGAAACTATCCGTTCAACCAGAATTTCCACGCGACCGCCTGTACCTTTTCGACCTCTTAGCCTAGCAGGGATAACTTTAGTGTCATTTAAAACTAACAAATCCCCCGCACGGAACAAACTCAATAAATCCAAAACTCTCCGGTCTTGAAACTCTCCGGTCAAATTATCGGACACTAATAACCGTGCGTCTCGCCGATCCTTTAAAGGAGCTTGCGCAACAAGGTTTTTCGGTAAGGAATAACTGAATTTTTCTAGTTCCAAAGCGACATCCCATCAATTTTTTTTAAATACTATGTCGACCTATGGCAGTTGTTTCACTATACTGCTTCGCCACCTACTCTGTGCCGGGATGGCGGAACTGGTAGACGCGCCAGATTCAAAATCTGGTATCCGTAAGGATGTGGGGGTTCGATTCCCCCTCCCGGTACCATTATTTTTTAGTGATTTTAGACGCACAGCGACCATGCTGTCGCCTAATTTACTTTTTTAAGGGATTTCCAATCAGAAATTTGACTGTCAAACCTCATTTTGATTCAGGCTAGTTTACGAAGCTTGAGGTTTACGAGGCTTACCAATAACAATATGCTTGGTGCCTTTCAAACCTCTACGTTCATTCATCTCTTTGGCCAGAGAAGTCGCATGAGCACTCACATCTTCTTTCGAACCAATACGGAAGCCCGTGATAGGTGCATAGCCGCCTTCTATCGTATAGCGATAGCCTACAGGCCCAGCATTGTCTAATTTAGTTTTTTCTAGCCGACTGACATGGTATATCGCCAATTTCGCTGAAAGTTCAGCAGCTGCGATAGCAGCAGCTTCAATCGATTCTTTAGTTTTCGCTCCAGCAACCATGATCTTTCTCCAAAAGAAAACAAAATATCGTCAGCCTGACGCCCAATTTAACCTCTAAAAAAACGAGGAGCAAAACGTGCAAGACATTTCTCACGAAGCCATGCCTGTGTGAACCGAAAGCGCTAATTAAAGACAAATAGTAAAGTTCGAATGCTAAGTATAGCATAAAAAACCTTTAAAAACTCAGCTGCTAAGGCTTCAGACTGACGAAGTTTTACTTCAACATAAATAGCTCAACTTTAACTTATTAGCGACATTATACTCTCAGCACCAGAAATCTGAGACTCTGCTCGCACTAAGTTGTGCTCACCTCTAGTTCTATACGTCGAAGCATCCCAACCAAAATAACGTTCCTCCAACGCGTCAGATAAAAATCGAGAAGCCAGCTCAAGGAATATCTGAGTAGTGGCAAGTAGTATTTGCTGGGATGAAAACAAACGGTATCTGTCGCCGATCGAACCTTGGTAACCAACTAGAGCTGCCTGGAAAAAATCTCTATCGAAATACGCGGTCGGATCGTCCTCGCCAAGGGGGTTACACCAAGATCTCATTGCATCTCCAAGCTCAAGCAAAACCGGCGCTCGCGCTACCGTGTCAAAATCTAATAGAGATATAGCCTCAAGGGCTGTCTCAGAAAACATAATATTAGATATTTTAGGATCTCCGTGCACTATCCAATTAGGTCCTACATCAAGTGGGGCCAAGGCATTGACCAGATACTCTAACCTCCGATAAAGAGGCTGCATGTCTGCAAAAAGACGATGGTTTTTAAGTCTAAAACGAGTAGACCTAAGGTGGTCAAAATACTTTTTAAAATCATGGACTTGCGATCTATCAGCTAGCGCCGCCGGCTCGAAATCATGCATCAGCAAATGGAATTTAGCGAGAATTTTGCCCGCTGATGCAGCAATTTCGGGGCTGTCGACTTTTGGGAGCACTACACCTTCAACGTAAGTGAAAAGTCGCCAAATCCTCTGTTCAAAGTTAACCGAAATTTGATTATCAGTCGTCAGGACTAGACTGGGAGCCAAAAACCCCTTTTCCTTCAGAAAGGTAGTCACCGAATGCACAGCCGCGTTAGTCGACTCATTAAAGATAGGATTCAATCTCTGTAAGACATATTTCTCACCTAAGGCCGTCTCGAGCTTAAAGGTTTCATTAACTAGCCCATGGGGAATTCTTTCTACTTTCAAAGGAAGTAATGAATATTTCTCAGAAACAAAAAATATACTATCTAGAGGTTTTTTCAAAAGTAAGCGCCCACTTATAGAGAATGTTTAGACACTATAAAAGCTCCCCAACCCGTAGACCCAGAGTAGTCAGTACTTGCTCGTTCCCAGATTTACAAAAAACACCTAAGCCAGCGTCATCGCTTAAAAGATATTTCTCACAAACTTCCCTTAGACTATCGTGGGTTACCGCAAGGACACTATCCCTAAAATCCTTTTTGAACTCATGACTGCGACCAAACAACTCATCTGAAAAAGCACGCTCAGCCTCTCCAGAGGGAGAAGACGGCTGGTCTAGAGCGCGAACTATGCCTAGGATAGACTCTTCCAGACGACTCTCGCTACGATCATTCAAAAACCATTCCACTGATCTAGTAAAATCGTTAAACGTCTCTGTCAATCGTGGGTCACGGTAGGAATAGAATCTGAACGACCTGCTATCGGCATCATAGGCTGCACCACCACCATACGCTCCTCCTTGCTCACGAATATGCTGATGTAGAAAACCATCTTGTATATATCTCGCCAATACAGAAAGTGGCGGCGCGTCTTTTTGGTTGTCATCTCCGGCTTGGAGAACCTTTGCACAAAAATTTACTTGAGAATTGATCACCCAAGCATTTTCGTCTCTCGTCTCCATTCTTGACAGATCTAGCTTTTCTAGCTTCAAGTTTTCTAACGCCTTCTCAGGTCGTATTAGGGAGACATCCAAATCAACATCTAAAAGCGATGCGCCCTCTCCGACAAAGGCGGTACGAAAAGAAGTGCCAACTAGTTTCTCCCGAATAGATTCAAAAGTCTGGAAGATTAGGGTCGCCTCAGCACTTCCTGCTTTAGTTTTCGACAAAGCTTGCAGAAGCTTCACTGAAGTGGCTCCATCCCATAACTCAGCAAGCATGCCCATTGGTGATCGTGAGGCACCCGCAGCTAAAATCGCCATGTGGTGAGCTTTGTCAGTTATCGATTGTTCAAGCTCAGCCTTTGACTGCATTAAAAGATCTTTGAGTCTTAATGATTCATCAAATCGCACGTTTGGTAGGATACGCACTAAAATATCTAAGAGTTCGTGTCGCTTACGGGCAAGGCCTTTAGCGCCCAAAATAAGCCAAGCGTGGTGAATTTTGCTATCCGATGGGTCCGGTCTAACCATCCCATATACCGAAAAGTCTCCAACCATAGCTCTTCGAGCTTGCGTGGAAGCATATCCGTCAGAAGAACTCCCAAATTCAGTTAAATACTCGCACCAGAGAGGGAAATAGGAAAGCTCTAAGGGTGTCAAAAATGGAATTTGATAGGCAATTTTTGCTCGAAAAATACCATTTGAGGCAACTGCGTACTCATTGACAAGACAATTTTTGTAGTTCTGAAAGACCCTCGCGCTAGAAGGGTTTACAACCTTAATTTCTGACGGCACATCTGCAAGAGTGACTTGCGGCAAAATATCTGGATCATCTTCCGCGCCCTGCCTCTGCTTTAATGCATCAGCGCTTTTCATCACGACATTTTCCTCTAAGGCAGAAAGTTTTCCTCTGAGTGATGACAATTGGTCACTCTCAACTCTCGACTCCCTCGCTGACTTATTTTCTTCCGGGAGCATACTAATTCTCGAAGCATGCTGATTTTCAATAAGAAGCTTTTTAAATAAACCTTCTATGTAATCAGCCCTGTTGACCGATTTTCTCAATTTATCAATCGTAGGCTCGAGATTCAATAGATCCCAGACACTGGCGCTATGTATCGCTGCAGGCAGGACTCGACTCATAAGCTGCAAGCCGAAAGGGTACGATCCCCCTCCGATATCTCTCTGTGCCAGCTCCAAACGATCGATAATCCCATTTATTTCCGCAGCTGAAATACCATCAGACGCCACCTTGTTGACCACGCGATAGATCTCTTCTTCTATCTTATCAGCATTATCCGCTTCACTTCCTTCAACTCCGCAAAAGAAAACCAGTTGCCTGGCCGAGTCGTCTATCCCACAAAGCTCTGATGGTGAGTTTGCCAGAGACGTCGTTTCTAAAAAGTGACGTAAAGGTGAACCGCTATGCTCTAGAAGAATTGACGAAATCAAGTGAGCTTCCATAAGTTGGTCAGGATCTGTGGCATCTCCCACGACCCATGCCCAAACTAAATGAGTCATTCGATCATCTTTGCGATCAACGTTGTAAGACGTCACCAGAGTTGATCTGCTCGAAAAGCTAGGCTGATGCAGGGTTTTTGTGTTTTTTGTACCCTTGCCACAGCGATCAAGCACTAACTCTTGAAAACGAGTTTGGTGTTCACTTGCTGAAAAACTTCCGTAGGTCATAAAAACTGCGTTCGCGGGACAATAATGCTTTGCATGAAATGCCTTCAATGCTTCATGAGACAAATTAGGGATCTGTGAGGGGTCACCACCACTGTTATGTCGATATGGAGTGTCGGGGAAAAGAGTGCTATAAACGTGCTGCCACAAATTTGAAGAAGGTGGACTCATCGCCCCTTTCATTTCATTGTAGACAACTCCTTGATAAGTCAATGGGTTTTTCACATCATCGCTCTCAAACTCGATACGGCAGCCTTCTTGAGCAAAATCTAAAGGATGAAGAATTGGGAAAAAAGCGGCGTCTAAGTAAACTTTCAGTAAATTATCGAAGTCTTTTTTGTTTTGAGTAGCAAAAGGATAGGCAGTAGTGTCACTGCCAGTAAAAGCATTCATATACGTATTAAGAGATCGTCGCAGCATCATAAAGAAAGGGTCACGCACTGGGTAATTAGAGCTACCACATAGAGCTGTGTGCTCTAAAACGTGTGCTACACCAGTCGAATCCGTTGGAAGCGTCATAAAAGCCACCATAAAAGCATTGTTAGTATCATCACAATCTAAATGGTAGTGCCTAGCTCCTGATGGCTCATGAACATATTCTGCCAAACGGACACCAAGGCTTTTTACTAAACGCTTGTTAATACATGTAAATAAACTTTTTTTACTCAATCCCACTTAATTTACCTTAAACTTTACGTTAATCAGGGTACACAATAATCTAAAACTAGAAACCTCGGTCTAGGCGAGCAATGTTAACACCTTCAAAAGGTAAACAATTTATCGGTATATTAAATCATCAGAGAGACAAAAATATCATATTTTAAGCCAACTAGATGATTGTTTCTAACAGTTAACAGATAATAGACAATAAGCGTAATTAAAAGGTTAGTGTTCATGCCAAGTTTTGATATCGTGTCTGTATTCGAGAAACAAGAACTAAAAAATGCGGTAGATCAAGCAAACCGTGAACTAGCGACACGCTTTGACTTTAAGGGTAAAAAAGTAAAGGTTGAATACAACGATAGTGAAATCGTGTTGATTGCAGAAGCTGAGTTTCAGACACGACAAATGTTAGAAATATTGCAGTCTAAGCTAGTAAAGAGAGGAATTGATGTGCACTGCCTAGAGCTAAAAGCATTAACCTCTAACCTAAGTGAGACCAGGCAGCACATCTTAGTAAGAGAGGGTATCGATAAAGATTTAGGGCGCGACCTGGTCAAAATAATCAAGAAATCTAGACTGAAAGTACAGGTGCAAATGCAAGATGAACAACTTAGGGTAACGGGGAAAAGCCGAAATGTTCTGCAAGATGCAATTAGCGCCGTCAAAGAAAGTCAACAAACTTATCCATTACAGTTCAAAAACTTTCGCGACTAGGCGTGCCACCTAGTTCTAATAAAGATGAATGAGAGTGAGGCCAACAGATTATGTGATGCTCTTTATGATTTAGAAACTGAGCATCGAGATCTAGACCTCGCTATCGAGACTGTCATATCAGCCAAGCAGAGCGACCAACTACTTATCAAGCGAATGAAGGTAAGAAAATTAAAACTGAAGGACCAAATTGAGCGTTTAAAAAGCAAGTTGATTCCCGACTTAAATGCTTAGTTAACTCTGAGCAACTCCTGCACAGTCAAAGCGATGGGAAACAGAGGAGCGCAAAAGCATTAATGTTTGGGAAACGTGCCGACATCCTTTAAACTATACACAACTCGCTGTTAATCATACAAAATATAAAGTAGCAAATCATGACAAAAAAACGCTTTGAAGGAACTGATAACTATATCGTAACTGAAGACCTAATGATGGCCGTGAACGCTGCTATTACTCTTGAAAAACCTCTAATCATTAAGGGCGAACCTGGAACGGGAAAAACTATGCTAGCGGAAGAGGTTGCTGCATCTCTCGGGAAAAACCTAATTCAATGGCACATTAAATCGACAACAAAAGCAGCACAAGGTCTGTATGAATATGACGCGGTGGCGCGGCTGAGAGATTCGCAGCTAGGGGAAGAAGCAGTCCATGATATCTCTAACTACATTGTAAAAGGGAAACTTTGGGAAGCATTTGAAGCGGAAGAACAAGTCGTTCTGCTGATAGACGAAATAGATAAAGCGGATATTGAGTTTCCAAATGACTTACTACAAGAACTTGATAGGATGGAATTCTTTGTATATGAAACTAAAAAGACAGTCAAAGCGCGTAACAGGCCAATTATTATTATCACAAGTAATAATGAAAAAGAGCTCCCAGATGCATTCCTAAGAAGATGCTTCTTTCACTATATCGCTTTCCCTGAGCCTACTACGATGGAGGCGATTGTCGCGGTTCACTATCCAGACGTAAAAAAACGTCTGCTAGCGGAAGCGTTAAGCTGTTTTTTCGAGCTAAGAGATCTACCTGGGCTTAAAAAGAGACCTTCCACTTCTGAGTTACTAGACTGGATTAAACTGCTTGTAGCGGATGACATTCCCCCCGAAACCCTAAGAGACAAAGACACAGGAAAAGCTATTCCTAAGCTGTACGGTGCTCTTCTTAAGAACGAACAAGACGTTCATTTGTTTGAACGTCTTGTTTTTATGTCAAGAAGAAACCGTGCTAACTGATTTATTTTACAAGCTCCGAAAGGTTCAGATCCCTGTCACCATTACTGAGTGGATGACTTTACTAGGGGGCCTTGAAGCAAAAATTGCGGACTATAGTGTCGATAATTTTTATTATTTGGCGCGTACATGTCTAATCAAAGATGAGCGTTTTTTTGATCGGTTCGACCAGGTTTTTGGAGAGCATTTCAAAGGGCAGGAGATGCTCTTCGACGAAATTATAGGGGATATCCCTTTAGAGTGGCTTCAAGCACACAAAAAACTCCATCTCACTGAGGAAGAAAAAGCAGAAATTGAAGCTCTAGGCGGCTGGGACAAGCTCATGGAGACGCTTAAAAAGCGTCTTGAGGAACAGAAGAAAAAACATCAAGGTGGAAGTAAAATGATTGGCACTGGGGGCACATCGCCATTTGGTGCGGATGGCTATAACCCCGAAGGGGTTAGGATAGGCCAAGAGAAAGGAAGGCATGGTCGTGCGGTTAAAGTGTGGGATAAGAGAGAGTATCGAAACCTAGACGACAACGTAGAACTCGGCACCAGAAATATTAAGCTTGCCCTCCGTAGACTTAGAAAATTTGCGCGAGAAGGTGCTCAAGATGAACTTGATCTCGACGATACTATAAATTCCACTGCGCGAAACTCGGGCTTACTCGATATAAAAATGGTAGCCGAAAAACGTAATGCTACAAAAATGTTGCTATTTCTAGATGTGGGTGGCTCTATGGATCCTTATGTGAAGGTCTGTGAAGAACTTTTTTCAGCAGCAAAAACTGAGTTTAAGCATTTAGAATATCACTACTTCCATAACTTTTTGTATGAGACGGTGTGGAAAGACAATACAATGCGCTTCCACGCTAAAATACCAACACAACAATTAATGAGGACATATGGAGCTGACCATAAAATAGTGTTTGTAGGTGACGCGACGATGAGCCCTTACGAAATAATGAATGCCGGCGGCAGCGTTGAACATTGGAATGAAGAAGCCGGCGCGACATGGATCGCAAGATTGTTAGCGATATTTCCTTATGCTGTATGGATCAATCCTCAACCAGAGGAGTATTGGGGCCATATCCCCTCGATTGGCATGATAAAAGAGCTACTCTCAGATCGCATGTTCCCACTTACCATAGACGGCCTTGAACGAGCGATGAAGACACTTAAGAAATCCCATTAAGCCCTGTTTTTAATTTACGAATGGGCCTTCTTTTAATATATTTAATTTTACTTTGCTTGGGTATCCCTTGGTATTGGCCTGCAGATAGTACGCTAGTCTGGATAGGATTTCCTGGCTGGGTCATCAGCTCAATTGTCGTTTCCATCCTAGCTTCTATCGTTACGGCTATTGCCTTGCATTCGAAAGCTCGCGCGCCCGATGAATAATCTCGTCCCTTTAAGTTTAGGAGCATGGCTTTTTGTCAGCTGTTACCTAGGTTCTCTTCTACTAATAGGTTGGATTGCAAAAAAAGCCAGAACCGAAAATACAATGCGGGATTTCTACTTAGCCGGGAACGGATTCGGGACTCTAATGTTATTTATGACTCTGTTCGCCACTCAATACAGTGGAAATACATTCTTTGCTTTTACCGGAGCCACCTATCGGATAGGGTACGCATGGATCGTGAGCTTACACTTCATGACCGCTGTAATTGTCGTCTATCTTCTATTCGCTCCTAAGCTACATTTACTGGCAAAAAAAAATGGGTTCTTAACACCCGGAGATTATATAAATAACCGATATCAAAATAAATTACTGGTGCTTCTTGTCACTCTTGTAATGGTAGCGGTGCTTGCTAATTTCTTATTAGCACAATTAATGGCTATGGGACGAGCTATGCAGGGGCTTAATCCTGAATCAGGGGCAACCTCTTATAATGTAGGGGTTATTATTCTTGCACTCATCATGCTCGCCTACGGCACCTTAGGGGGTATGCGCGCGGTTGTATGGACCGATGCACTGCAAGGCGGTGTGTTAATGATTGGCTTCGCAGTCTTAATAGTGATGTTGTTCGACCGCTTTGGTTCTCTTGGAAAAGCAACCCAAATGCTAATGCATGTCGATTTAACTACTGGCTCACGAAAAGTCTTAGTCCCATCGGCGGACCAGTGTCGCCAGTGGCTATCCTATATACTCGCTGTTGGTTTTGGTATATGCCTCTACCCTCAAGCGATACAAAGAATCTACGCAGCAAGTTCCCTGAAAACGCTAAAACATAGTATGACTTTAATGGCTTTCATGCCTGTACCCACGATGCTTATTTCTTTGATCGCGGGCATTATGGCTCTAGCTTATCTTCCTGGTCTTGAAGGCGCTTCATCCGATCAAATTTTTGGTCAGGTGCTTAGGGAAGTACAGCTGCACTCTGTGCTCGGCAATATGCTTGTAGTCCTCATTCTTTCTGCAATTCTTGCCGCGATGATGTCGACGGCTGACTCTGCCTTGCTCTCGCTATCGTCCATGCTCACCAAGGATGTTTTCGCTAAACTCTTTCCTCAAAGTCTGTCGGAAGAAGGACTCACACGTTTAGGCAAAGCTCTGTCTTGCCTCATGCTCGTTTTTCTGGTCGTTTTAGCAATAACACTTAAGGATAAATCATCATTGGTTCAACTCCTTGATCGAAAACTAGATATGCTCTTGCAGTTAGTTCCTGCTTTTATTATGGGCATAAATTGGAAAAAGCTTGACGGCCGAGCGGTAATGGCTGGTCTGATAGTGGGAGTCACGTTAGCTTTAATTATAGCTTTTGGTAATTTATCGTTTGTTACTAATGGCAAATTTTTTGGTTTTCACCCAGGTATAATTGCGCTAGGACCTAACCTCGGCGTTACAATCCTACTTTCTCTCTGGTTTAATAGTAAAAGAAAATTAGTAAAAAGCAACCATGATTTTAGCGTCAAACGTAAGGTCCCCTAACTCGTGAAAAGCCCGTACTCAAAAGGAAAATCCAGTACTTACCTCCGAATCCCCATAACTCGAAGAGTGCTTTCCGATCTCGACACGCCCCTAAGCATATATACAAAATTAGCCTTGGGGAAAAATTCTTTTCTTCTAGAGTCAGTGGAAGGTGGAGAAAAATGGGGAAGGTATTCTATTATCGGATTACCAAGCCCTAGACACCTTACCGTCAACGGACTTGATATCACTCTTTGGTACAAAGGTGAAAAAGTTGAGCACCATACCTGCGAGGATCCACTCTCATTTATCGAGGGATACCATTCACAATTCTCACCGCCGACAGGTGATCTGCCAAGATTTTGTGGTGGACTTGTCGGTTATTTCGGTTACGACACAATGAGATATGTTGAACCAAAGCTGGCGAACACCAGTCCACCTGACCCTCTTAATTTACCAGATATATACCTTCTGCAAGTCGATAACTTTATAGTGTTCGACAGCTTAAAAGGTGAGATGTTGATAGTAAAATATGTAGCAAAAGGAAATCAAACAGCTGCGGAATTGGCTGAAAAAGAAATCGATGAACTAGAGATCTTGCTTGACCGAGGGATTCCAACCAGCCAGCAATCAGGTGGCCAGCATACCTTAAAGGATGTCACACCGAAATCCGAATTCAATAAGACGGATTTTTTAGTTGCCGTCGAAAAGGTAAAAAAATACATTGTCGATGGTGACGTTATGCAAGTGGTACTTGCTCAAAGGATGTCAACACCGATCGATATTAACCCACTTGATATCTATCGAGCGTTAAGGCACCTAAATCCTTCCCCTTACCTCTATTATTTCGACTTTGAAGATTTTCAAATTGTGGGATCTTCCCCTGAAATACTTGTTCGCGTCGAGAATAATACTGTAACAACGAGACCTCTAGCAGGTACTAGACCTCGCGGAAGTAACGCAAAAGAAGATCTCGAATTGGAAAAAGAACTACTTTCCGATCCGAAAGAATTAGCTGAGCATCTTATGCTCATTGACCTTGGCAGAAACGACATTGGACGTATTGCAAAAACGGGTAGTGTTAAAGTTACACAAAAAATGGCGATTGAAAGATACTCCCACGTTATGCATATTTCATCTACAGTAGAAGGCACACTAAAGTCTGGAAAGACCTCTATGGATGTTCTTAAAGCTACGCTACCAGTCGGAACCTTGTCTGGCGCGCCTAAGATCCGAGCCCTAGAAATTATTGACGAATTAGAGCCCGTGAGACGAGGGATATACGGAGGGGCGATAGGTTACTTGTCGTGGCGTGGAGAAATGGATACGGCCATTGCTATCCGAACCGCAGTAATTAAAGACAGTCAACTATATGTACAAGCTGGATGCGGGATAGTTGCGGATTCTATTCCAGAGATGGAATGGGAAGAAACTATAAACAAAGGGCAGGCGATATTTAAGGCACTCTCTCTGGCCCGCAAAAACTTAAAGCTCGACAATTAGAGCTCCATCAGCTTACGGAACAGAATTCACCTGACAGTCCTTACATAGAGTATTTATTTGTCGCGCTCTCATCTGGGCTTCTTCCACTGAAATAGATTTAAATCTAAAAGTCTCTCCTGGTCTAGCTTGCCCAAGTTTCCATAGAGCACACTGCGGCACGGTATAGGGATTAATAAACCCTCCCATACTAGGACCGTCATTTAATAGAATTATGGGTGTCTGGCCGGCTAGATTAACTGCACCGATAGGGTAGCCATGATCGATGATGTTTGCTGGCTCTGATCCGTTTTCAGCGAGTTTGTCGTAGGCCTTATTTGTGAACGTCCAATCTGGACCCTCTAACCTCATTCCCATCCGGTTACTTTTTGCAGAAACTCGCCACTCTGAAGATAAAAATCGGTCATGCCCTTGCTGATCTATCCAGTCATCGTTGGGACCAGCTACCGCCTCCACCTCCCAGGTCAGTTGCTGTTCTATATGAGGACGCGCAACTAACGGAATTCTTCGACCCGCTTCCCCATGACCAGGTTCTACAGGCAAAATATCTCCTATTTTTAAAGCATTTCCGGTAAGGCCGCCAACCCCAGCCGCAGCAAATGTAGACCGCGAACCCAAAGTCTGCTCTGCGGCAATTCCGCCACAAAAAGCAATGTAACTTCTCGCACCCGATATTGCATAGGACATTTCAATTGATTGCCCTGCGTATACTGTAAAGCTTTCCCAAAGAGGGCACGTCTGTCCATTTACCTTCGCCTGCATATCGGCGCCAGTTATGGCGACGACTATATCCCTGTCAAATTTCAAAGTGGGCCCCATGAACTGACATTCCAAGGCCGCGAACCCTTCTTCATTGCCAACCAAAATATTGGCCAATCTAAAAGACCAAGAATCTAGAGGGCCTGATGGAGGAAAACCCTTATTATAAAATCCTACTCTTCCAGGCCAGTCTTGGATCGAAGTTTCAAGCCCAGCCTCAATAACACTAATCATTAGTAACTCACCTCAAAATCTACTCGTTAAGTCTAGCGAAGCGACCCAGCGCTTATAATTCCCTACAGAGAAGCGCTGATAATCGACTATGTTGAATTTAAAACTTCCTTCCGTTACCTGCCGCTCGACCTCTAGATATTCTTCCTTTGAACAAGGAACATATTTAATTCGATCTCCCGGACGAAATATACAAAGGTCTCCTTCAAACTCGGGGAATGTTTTTTGAGGATCCCAAATAGGCACTGGAGTTCTACCAAACAACTGGTACCCCCCAGGACTAGGTACAGGATAAATCGCAGTGGACATCCCACCCATAGACACAGCCCCTTGAGGAGTCCACGTACGAGGAGGATTATATTTTGGTGCAGTCAACCTACATCTTGGATCTAGCGGCATCATAAAGGCGAGGCCAGGCCAAAAGCCAAGACTCGCAGCCCAATACTCTGTCCCGGAATGCACGCGCACCAATTGACGAACATCGCTAAGCCCATTTATTCGAGCGACAAATTCTGGATCTTGCTCTTTTTCCGGATTGATTTTGTCACGATAGTCATTGATACAGTCAGTAGTCCATGGATCTAGATAGAGTGTGGGAAAGTAAAAAAGACGACTATCGACTATTATATCATCACTAGAACCCAAAGATTCGAATAGTCTTAGTAATTCAACCTTCAAGTCAGAATAGGAGATTAAATCGGGATCATAATGCACAAGTGTAGTTGCGAAACAGGGCGCCGTCTCGATCACACCATTGATTCGATCTTCCCCAGTGAGAGCGTTAGCCAATCCTTGCGCTTTAAAGTTCAAGTCTAAGTTCATTTCATTCCCAAACTCGACTAGTAAATATCGGTCTCCGCCAGGACTAACTTTGGGGACATCGTAGATCATACAAAAATTCCATGAACAACTTAAAACACGAGAATACTATTATAGAGAGCAAAAGAAAAACCTACTATTTCAGTTTACTACTAAAATAGTAGTATTCTGTACCAGATAAAAACCAAGCACAGCATTGCGTCAACGAGGATAATTTTTTGATTGATAAGTTACTTGAAAAACGTCTAGACGGACTGCTAACCGCAGGTGGGGTTGAAATACTCAAAGGTGGAAAAAAGGGTTTAGAAAAAGAAAGCTTGAGAATAGACACGAATGGTTCTCTTGCCCAGACACCCCATCCACACGAGTGGGGCGCACCTCTTACGCATCCTTATATCACAACAGACTATTCAGAGGCATTACCTGAACTCATCACTCCCGCATTCTCAGAAATGCATAAAACGATTGATTTCCTAGAGCAAACACACCGCTTCCTATACCAACACCTATCGTCAGATGAGTTACTTTGGGCCGCTAGCATGCCTTGCGCGGTGTCAGACGACACGAGTATCCCAATCGCACGCTATGGGACATCTAATAATGGGAAAATGAAACATATTTATCGGGTGGGTCTCGACTGGAGATATGGTAGAAAAATGCAAGCCATAGCAGGAGTCCACTTTAATTATTCTCTTCCACAAAAACTTTGGCCTATCTATCAAGGGCTGGAAAAATCGAAAGCACCTGAACAAGAGTTTATTAACGAGAGTTACTTCTCTTTGATCAGAAACTTTAAACGATTAGGGTGGATGGTCCCTTTCTTATTCGGGTCATCGCCGGCCGTATGTAAATCTTTTCTAGCTGGGAGAACCACTCGGTTCAAACAGCACCAGCACGGCACATACTACTTACCCCATGCTACAAGTCTGCGGATGAGCGATATTGGCTACAAAAACAAAAACCAATCCTCATTAGTCGTGTCTTATGATTCACTTAATGATTATTGTGCAAGTCTCGAAACAGCACTCCGCACTCCCTACCCAGAGTATGAAGCCATTGGTTTACACAACGACGGGTCTCGGATACAGCTAAGCACCAGTGTATTGCAAATAGAGAATGAGTATTATAGCTTCATTCGACCCAAACGGACTGGGCAATCAGGCGAGAGATCTTCAACTTCCCTAAAGTCCCGAGGAGTTGAGTATGTCGAAATCCGCGCATTAGATCTCAATTGCTTATCCTCTACAGGAGTAGATATCGAACAACTCTGCTTCTTGGAAGCTTTTTTGATTTTCTGCCTGTTGGAAGAAAGCCCGCTATTAACACAAAGCGAGCTTGGAGAAATAGAATACAACGAACTCACCGTCGCCTTGAGGGGACATGAACCTAATTTAAAATTAGTAGAACAATCTCGAAGGCACACAATAAAGTCTTGGTCGCTAGAGATATGCCAAAGAATGTTACCCATTTGCGAGGCACTCGACGCGCTTTCAGTGAACAGGGACTATAGTATGGCGCTTAACAAACAGATACATGCTATCCAGTTCCCCGAATTCTTGCCCGCAGCAAAGATTCTAAATGAACTACTAACGAATCAACAGCCCTTCCAAACTTATGCGATGAACATTTCCAAGAACCATGCTGCGCAATTCAGAGATTCGCCTCCGCGTGACGATTTTTCACAGGATTTTTCGCGCCTAGCTGAAGTGTCCCGCTCTAATCAAGAAAAGCTAGAAAATGCAGAAGAGGGAAGTTTGAATGAATATATTGAAAAATATCTGGCCAATTGAGCCTCTTATTTTTTCAAATGTTTAAATTAGTAAGCTCATGTTAAACCGACGAAAGTATTTGATCTCAAGTATCTCCGCTTTGATAGCCGGAATATCTTCTGCACCTTATTCTATTTGGGCAAAGAATCTATCTGTTAGAGAGACTGACGTAGCCATAGAGTCTTGGAAGAGGTATCTCCCAACAGAATTCGAAAACATTAAAGTAGAACCCAAATTCACTCCTGATAGGTTTCGGCTGAAGCAAGTTCTTTCTCCACTCGAATATGATGTGCTACTAAATGAAGGCACTGAAGCCCCCTTCAGTAGCGACCTAAACAATGAGCATCGAGTTGGTGTATTTATCTGCAGGCTGTGCAGCCTTCCTCTCTTCTCATCAAAAATGAAATACGACAGCGGTACAGGGTGGCCAAGCTTCACCGAAACCATTCCCGACCACATGTCAACCAAACGGGATTTTTCTCTCCTCTGGCCTAGAACCGAATATCATTGCGCAAAATGTAGTTCGCACCAAGGGCACGTTTTCAACGATGGCCCAATGCCTACAGGGAAGAGATGGTGCAACAATGGCATAGCGTTAAAATTCATACCAAAAGCTTCTTAAAGCCATACCGATCTTTCTTGCGGGAGAACTCTTAAAGCTCGCCCCACTCATTCCTGTCAAAAGAATAGAATAACTTACCTAACAAGTTGTCAGCACTTTGGGTTCCTACCGGCGGATTAAGATGGGACTGGGTCAAGAACACCAATCTACTATCTATAACACTTACGGTAGACGCAGATATCTCATTTAAAGAAGATTTATTAGGAAGAGCAGATAATTTGATCGGTTTCAATCGATACTCTGACCATTCATAGACGTCTAAATATATCTCCTGCCCCATGCCACCCTCACTGACCACCACCACATCACAAAAGCTATCTCCTAGAAGATCGGCAGCATAACTAACTAGCGTATCTCCAACGAGAGGGGCATTAAGTCGTGACACGGTCAAACCATCAATAGCCACATCAATTTGATAATCGCGCGCCGTCATAAACGACTCACTATCAACCGCAACGCCGATAGTCATTGATCCGCATGCGTGCTCCTCTGCAATCACTGATTGAAAAAAGGTAGCAGCAAATAACAGAAAGACGACATAAATCGCATGTAAAAAAACAACTACTCTAGCCATGGCTGTAGCGCTCCTAACGTTAAATTTACCCCTTTAATACTTATATTTAAAAGGTTTTTGTAGATAACCACCTACCATTAATAGAGAATTTTCTTGACATTCTCAACAACTTCTCTATATTTCTAGCACTACTCGAGTGAGAGTGCTAACAAAAATAGTCAAATCAGCTCGTTTAATTCGTAAACAAATCCTGTTGGAGGAGAATTAAAATAATGAAAATTCGACCGTTGCATGATCGCGTGATCGTAAAACGCTGGGAAGAAGAGAAAACCTCACCCGGCGGCATAGTTATACCTGATTCAGCTACAGAAAAGCCAAGTAAAGGCGAAATTGTTGCAGTAGGTAATGGAAAAATTTTAGACAGTGGAGAAGTTCGTGCACTGGACCTTAAAGTAGGAGACAAAGTTCTTTTTGGGAAATACTCAGGCACTGAAGTAAAAGTTGATGACCACGATGTAGTCGTAATGAGAGAAGACGACATCATGGCCGTTTTCGATTCATAGAAATTAGAAACTAAGCTAAATTAAGTAAGAAACCAGGAGGTTTTTCAAAATGGCTAAAGAAGTCCGTTTTTCTGATGACGCCCGCCAACGTATGGCAAATGGCGTTAACATATTGGCCAATGCGGTCAAGCAAACACTTGGCCCAAAAGGTCGTAACGTTGTTCTAGAAAAAAGCTTTGGTGCACCCACCGTAACTAAGGATGGTGTATCTGTAGCTAAAGAAATTGAACTTGAAGATAGATTTGAAAACATGGGCGCACAGATGGTCAAGGAAGTTGCTTCCCAAACATCTGATGTTGCTGGTGATGGAACCACGACAGCCACAGTACTTGCGCAAGCAATTGTGCGAGAAGGTCTAAAATCGGTCGCCGCAGGCGTTAATCCGATGGATCTTAAGCGTGGTATCGACAAAGCAGTAACAAACTGTGTCACAGAGTTAGCAAAACTCTCAACTCCATGCCTAGACAGTAAAGCTATAGGCCAAGTAGGTACTATTTCTGCCAACTCTGACAGCGCAATCGGTGAAATTATCGCTGAAGCAATGGATAAAGTCGGTAAAGAAGGCGTTATTACTGTAGAAGAAGGGTCTGGCTTAGAAAATGAGCTGGATATCGTGGAAGGAATGCAGTTTGACCGCGGTTACTTATCTCCGTACTTCATCACTAATGCTGATGCGCAGAGTGTTGAACTCGAAGACCCACTTATCCTTCTACATGATAAGAAGATTTCGAATATCCGTGAGCTTCTTCCAGTTCTAGAAGCAGTTGCCAAAGCAGGTAAACCATTGCTTATCATCGCTGAAGATATCGAAGGCGAGGCTTTGGCCACACTGGTTGTAAATAACCTTCGAGGGATTGTCAAAGTCGCAGCAGTAAAAGCTCCTGGCTTTGGAGACCGCAGAAAAGCAATGCTAGAAGACATAGCTATCTTGACTGGCGGAACTGTTATTGCTGAAGAAGTTGGCTTAAATCTTGAAAAAGCTACATTAGAGGACCTTGGTCGCGCTAAGAAAATTCAGATTAGCAAGGAGAACACGACAGTCATTGATGGCGGTGGTGATCAAAAAGCTATTGAAGGCCGAGTTAATCAGGTGCGTGCTCAAATCGAAGAGACTTCGTCTGACTATGATCGTGAAAAGCTGCAAGAACGAGTTGCTAAACTCGCCGGTGGTGTCGCTGTCATTAAGGTTGGTGCTGCAACTGAAGTAGAAATGAAAGAGAAAAAAGCACGCGTAGAAGATGCGCTCCACTCAACTCGAGCAGCTGTCGAAGAAGGCGTTGTTCCTGGAGGCGGTACTGCTCTGTTAAGAGTACAAGCAGTCGCAAAATCAACTAAGGTAGAAAACCAAGATCAACAAATCGGAGTAAACATTCTAGTACGTTCGCTAGAAGAGCCGATTCGCCAGATCGTGGCCAATGCCGGTGATGAACCTTCAGTAGTCTGTGCAAAAGTAGCAGAAGGTAGTGGTAACTACGGCTATAACGCGCAAACTGGAGAATATGGCGACATGCTAGGAATGGGAATATTAGACCCAGCTAAAGTAACTCGCTCTGCACTTCAAAATGCAGCGTCAGTAGCATCCCTCCTCTTGACTACCGAAGCTATGGTAGCTGAATCTCCTAAGGAAGGCGGCGCCGGCGGCGCAGCAATGCCTGACATGGGTGGCATGGGCGGTATGGGCGGCGGAATGGGCGGAATGGGCGGAATGCCTGGCATGATGTAAATCATCCTCCATATCCTAGATACCAAAAACCCCGCAAATGCGGGGTTTTTTTTAATCAGCTAGCCTGGCGCCAACCGCAGAGTAAGTGGACACAAAATACGGAACACAATAAGTCAAAAGAATCTTCCACCAAGCTGGATATGCTACCTCAGCAGTAAAAATCGCATCACCATAATTAATAAGAATAAGTAAAGTACCTACCGCACAAGATAGTTTTGCAGCACGTATCACAATGTCTTTTTCAACTGCCATTCTCAACCACTTATTCATCAGGATATCATACTAGCTGAAAGCAACTTTAGTCCCGTGTTAAATTTCTGGCGTCAAAACCTCTCTAGCCATATGATGCTGTATGTAAAAAATACTTAGTTGGTTTAAATTATTACACCTGTTATACAAGTCAATAACCTCTGGTCTTCCTACAATCGAATATACGCCTTGAATGGGATCAGCCTAACTATACCAAGCGCTACTATCATGGCAGTTGTCGGGCCAAATGGCGCAGGTAAAAGCACGCTATTCAAATGCCTAGTAGGTTTGCTCAAGCCACTCTCAGGTACAATCGAAATAATGGGAGTTGATGTGGTAGAGCATCCTCGTCATGCCTACAATAAAATAGGATACCTGCCGGAACGAGCGGGTATTTACGATAGCCTCACCGTCGAGCAATGCTTGTGGTACGCCGGTTCTATATATTCAATAAGAGAAGAAGAACTTAGAGCATCGATAGATAAGCTCTCCTTAACCTTTAAAATGCATGACCGTTTACAGCAAAAAACGGGAACTCTATCAAAAGGATTAAGACAAACTGTTGCCATTATGCAGGCTTTTATCCACGATCCAAAAATAGCGCTGCTAGATGAACCCGCCTCCGGTTTAGATCCGGAAGCTAGAGATACACTTTCAAGATTTTTAAATGAAAGGAAGAATAACGGTGTAACTATACTAATATCATCACATATATTGTCCGAGATTGAATCATACTCAACTCAATTGCTGATACTGAAAGATGGGATAGCGATAGAAGAAAAAAATATCGGAACCGAACATATTTCTAATCAGACGTTACGACTATCTATTTCATCACCGTTCCAGAACGTGGTGGAACTCCTTCAGGCTCATCCAAAAGTAGGCGAGGTTGCACAATCGAATAGCAGTATAGACTTCGAATTCAGGGGCAATGAAAGCGACAAAGCTGATTTATTTCAGAAAGTCATTCCTTTAAACAAAACTATATCTGGGCTAGAAACGATACAAAGCAAACTGAAAAAAGCCTACTTCGACTCTATACAAGAATAGAAATATGAAAAATCCCGAATTGATGAAACAGCTCTGGCTTTATGAAATAAAAATCATTACGTTATTAGTCATTGTTCTGTTCGTGAGCATCACTTGGTTCGTAAGTGAAAGTATTTTTAGCATCTTCATAACAAAATATATCGCTATTTTTGGTTTTTTGTTTTTTGGGATTATTACAGGGCCGATGAGAATTGCGGCCGCCTTCCGAAAAGAAGTGAGCGATAATACTTGGAATGCCCAAAGGATGGGGAGCATCAAACCATCTCATCTTCTACTCGGGAAGCTGTTGGGGCCTAGTCTAACGTCCTGGGGAGCGGCAATTTTATGCCTGCTAATATACATTGGGAACTCGGGGAACTTGATCGAAAGCCTTTTAAATAGCGTCATATTATGCCTTGTGGCACTGATTTTTCAGGCAACCTCTTTGAATGAATCAATCATTAAAGTCTTTCGAGAGAGAACCTCCAACCAGAGTAATAGCATTATTTTCTCGATCGCTTTAATTGCATTTTTATTACCTCATATCACCGATATCCTAATACCTACCTGGTATCAGTTGAAAACGAGCTACGCCAACCCTATTTGGTTCTCCGCGTCTTATCAAAAAGACTTATTTACTCTCTCTGTACTCACTTTTATTGGTGCTTGGGCTATGTTTGGGGCATATAGAAGCTTAAGGCTAGAAATAGATATCAAAGCAACTCCATCGGCTTATGGATTATTCGTTCTTTCACTGGGGCTATTAGTTACTGGTTTTTCAGCAAGTGATAGAGGGTTCGACGCACTTCGCATGTGGTTGTCATGCTCTGCTGTCATTGCTAGCGCGGCATCCTACCTGGCAGCAATTAGTTTTCCCTCCGGCATTGGTCAATTTGTCCGAACCATGAAGTACCTGAGAGAGAGGCAATTTAAACGCGGTCTACAAGAAGCTCCTCTTTGGCTCAGCAGTTCAATACTCGCTATAACCTTAGCAAGTTTTTCCGCAATGGCGGGAGCAGACCAGGTATTTACAAACGAAAAGCTCACTAATACTGGACCAGCAGCCTTGGCCATCTCGCTCCTAGCATTTCGAGATGTGTTATTTCTAAGCCTTCTGCAGATGTATTATTCCGCTCGACAAAGCAGCTTTTGTTTTTTGTTCTTTCTTGTCGTGCTGAATAAACTGATTCCGTTACACGCAGCAGACACATATTTAAATATGCTAACGCCTAATGTTTTTCAGGAACCTATATACGTTTGTGGTTTTAGCATGATATGTATAGGTCTAATAGGCTACATGTGGCGCAGAAAATACCAGAGCACCTTAAAAATGATCACCCAAGCAACTGCCCCACAATCCTGAACCCTGCGACATACGTTCCGATTGCAGAACCTAATGTGCCGAACACAAAAGCAAGAAGAGTGCGCGCCACTTTATTTCGCCTCCACCCTCTCCAAGTTACCGTATCTTTTCGAAGCGCGCCAAAATCTGATACTGTCGGCTTGCGAACCCAGGCCTCGATCAATCCCGTCACCATGCCTGCTCCAATAGTAGGGTTTAATGACGTGATAGGGGCCGCAAAAAAAGCGCCTAAAATTGTCAAGAAATGTCCACCGGCAATTAAAACACCTAAAGATGCGAATCCACCATTGATTAATGCCCATTCCACCAAAAGGCTTATTCCCATCTCTGGGCTGCGAGAAAATCCTAAATAGAACCCGAATAAAATGAGAGCCACTATTGCCCAAGGAATAACCGCTATCCAGTTCTTCTTTTTCGGCACTTTATCTAGTTCGTTCAAACGAGCTTCACAATCATTTGATATTTTATCTAAATACTTCGCAATACCCGTCAGATGACCGGCACCGACAACTGCTAGAACTCTGCACGGGCTAGCATTGGCGATCCTCCAAATTTTTACAGCCATAAATTCATCACGCTCATCAATAAGAGGAATGAATAGATCTCCTGCTGACTCTTGAAGCTGACTTAGAGCGCTCTCTATAACATCACGTTCTTTCAAATCTTCAATCTCGCTCTCTTCGACTTTATCATTACTCAGTACACTGCCGAGAAGCCCAAGAAATAAATGTGGCCGTTTCCACCACGCAACAGAACCATAAATTCTGCGCAAAGTGACACCGATATTACGGTCTATCAAATGTACAACTAGTTCCCTCTTTTTAGCTTCCAAGACTGCAGTGCGCATCTCCGCTCCAGGCTCCACACCGAATTGCTCAGCAATCCTTTGTTGAAAAGCTCCCATAGCCAACATAGCTGTAACCATGAGGGCTTTTCCTTTACGGATAATTTCAACCAAGTTAAGTTTGCCGAAGGCATCAGGATCTGACATCATTTCATATCGACTTTCACACAACTCGACTGCAATGTCGCTGTATTGCTCAGACTCTATTTCTGTACGAACCTGATCGACACTTATTTGAGACACATGGGCCGTGCCTAGAATCCGAACAGATGATCCATTTATGTTGATATCTATGTATGGCTTTTTTTGATCAATCATTTTTAATAGTCTTTAATCTCTCAATATATCTTTGTTTATAGTCATCTGTCGCTGATTGAGACTGCTCTTGACAGGTTATGTCAACAGAAGGTTGGAAGTTACTTGCCGGGTAAGTTTAATCTAAAACACACACAAATGCGTCCAATTCCAAGCAAAGACCCTCTCCTGCTGTAATTGAGAACGGTTATAAATGCAAATCATTTAAGCCCGTAAAAATAACTAGAAGTCAATATAGCTTCGCTAGACAGCTTTACTTAAAATAAGGCACATATCGTTAAATAAAATTAATCATAGACGGTCTTTTTTTTGCAAAATCTAAACCCTCAACAAATAAAAGCTATACGACACACTAAAAGTCCTCTATTGGTCTTGGCCGGCGCAGGAAGTGGAAAGACCAGTGTCATCGCTCACAAAATATCGTACTTGATCACCAAAGAACATATCCGCCCGAAAAAAATTACTGCCATTACGTTTACTAACCGGGCTGCAAAAGAAATGCGAGAGCGGATCAAGAAAATACTCAGTAATAGTAAAGAAAAGCCCAGAATCTGTACTTTCCATACATTGGGACTTACGATTTTAAGGGCGGAAATCACACTATCGGATTATCGTTCAGGATTTTCAATATTAGACTCCAATGACACTGTCGGGATAGTCACTGAACTGCTTAGAAAGGAAAAACGAATTGGAGATATCGCGCCAATCTTAGTGCAATATAGGATATCTTCTTGGAAATCCCTGTTTCTACTTCCAGAAGAGGTGATTGTGGATAAAGAACGTCCTTTCGATGCTCTCTGCTTAGCCGTGTATGCAAACTATCGAGAAACGTTACTAACCTATAACGCAGTCGACTTTGACGACCTCATTATGGCCCCAGTAAAGATATTATCTGAGAACAATGTCGCTAGAGAAAAATGGCGATCTGAGATCGAGTATCTCTTGGTGGACGAATACCAAGATACAAATACTGCACAGTATAAGTTAGTAAGAACTCTCACAAATGGTCGTCAAAATATGACAGTAGTAGGAGATGACGATCAATCAATCTATGGTTGGCGAGGCGCGGATCCAGAAAACTTAAATCAGTTACAAAAAGATTACCCAACATTAGAAGTTATTAAACTTGAACAAAATTACCGGAGCAGCGGCAGTATCTTGAAAGCGGCTAATGCCTTAATAGAAAACAATCCTCATGATTACCCCAAGAAGCTCTGGTCTGAAAATGGGTTCGGAGATCCACTCCGCATAATATCCGCCTCGACCGAGCACGACGAAGCAGAAAGGATTGCGAATGACATATTGCACCGGCAGTTACTCAAGAGAGAACCGAATGGCGCGTTCGCAATACTTATCCGCTCTAACCATCAAGGTAGACTTTTCGAACGAGCGTTACTGGAGAGAAACATTCCTTATACTCTCTCAGGCGGTCAGTCATTTTTTGACTATGCTGAAATAAAAGATTGCATTTGCTATATGCGCATAATCGCTAACCCACTAGATAATAATGCGCTACTGAGAATATTAAACGTTCCCCGCAGAGGCATTGGAACACAGAGCGTAAAGTCCCTCGTTGAAGGGGCCACAAAATTGGATCTATCCATTTTAGAAACGACAGAAAATACTGATTTTCTTGATACCCTATCGCCTAATATAGCTAAAAATATCGTTTTTTTTGGCCGCTGGATAAGGAGCTTAAGAGAAAAATCACTGGCTTGTGACCCAGATGTTACTTTGTCAACATTGCTCGATGATATAGGTTACGAAGACTGGCTCGCCACTAATGCGGAAGACGAAAAAGAGTCCGAAAGACGAAATAAAAATGTCCAAGAATTACTCAGCTGGGTCCAACAACTTGTCAAGAAAGACACCTCAATTGATCTATCTGGTGTCGTTTCTTCATTGACGCTTTTTGATATTATTGAAAGGCAAGACAACGAGAAGAACAGCGATAGTGTTTCTATTACCACACTCCATGCGGCTAAAGGTCTCGAGTATGCCAATGTCTATATAGCAGGCTTTGAGGAGGGAATTATGCCTCACAGAAACAGCACTACAGAAATTGAAATACAAGAAGAAAGAAGAGTTGCCTATGTGGGTATTACTAGAGCAAAAAAAAACCTAACGCTCAGTTATAGCCGGACACGAAAACGCTATGGTCAAATAGAACCATGCGAACCAAGTAGATTTTTGGAAGAGTTGCCTGAAGAGGAAATCCAATGGCCCAGTGGAAATTCAAGCCCAACTTCAGATAAAAAAGTCGGACTAGAAACTATAGCGCAACTTAGAATGTCGCTTGGAAACCAAAAATAAATATACTTTTATTATATTGCTTGGACTCGTATCAAAAAATTCTCTGAATCTTCACTCAGAGCCTCGTTGAGATAGCCGCCTTGTATTGATAAGGCAAATAGACCCGAGTGCTGGAGAAGAGTCAGTATTTGTGAGATCTCTAAATACCTATGCTTAACTTCGATAAGAAGTTCAACGCTAGACTCTTTTAATGTACATCGGTAGCTTACCTTAGCAGTTTTTCGTCTCGTATCCAAAACGGATTTTTCAAATATATCCCATTCTTTGCCATCGAATCGAACACTCTTTATCCAAGAGTCTTGTCTATCTTTGACTGTGATTTTGGAAATCTTTGAAGCACGCACTGGCGTGAGGTACCCGTCGAAAATAATTTTACCCCTGGGCGCCAAATGCTTCTTGGCTGTTCGTAAACATCGCATGACCTCTTGGTCAGATGACAAACAGTAAAGCGTGTTATTCGGTATGATAATTCGGTCAAATCTTTGATCAATGCTAAAATCTTGCATATCTCCAAAAATCGTAATCAGCCCTTTTTTCTCTGCCATATTAAGGCTTTCAGCATGGATATCGAGACCCCATACCTCTGGACCATGCGCCAAAATCGCACTTCCAATACGACCTGTCCCACATCCCATCTCAAGTACACGCTTCACGTCAGCACATTCTTGAGTATAGAATTCTAAATCCCCTTCATTACCTGAATGAATAAGTTCATATAGTTCAGCGGGATATGATAAAGCCATTTGAAACCTTGGTAAGCACGGATAACCTTCCTATGAGGTAGAAATAATATTAAAATATAAGTTCTTCAGCTAAGGTGTCGAGTTCAAAACGTGCGCTGTCAAGGTCGGTTGACTTCATCCAAATAGTAACCTGGTCTACCCCAGCTGCCACAAATGCGTCAATATCCTTACGCGTTCTCCATTGCCCTAAGCCGCCCAAGACATTTACATTTATTTTTTTCTCTGATTTTCCTGCCACAGATGCAATTTCCTGCATTTTTCTCATTCCATCAACGACTTGTTGAATGTTCATTACAACGGGTAGCCAGCCATCACCCCATTTCACAATGCGATTAAAAACTCGCTCTGACCACTCCCCTCCCACCATAATACTTGGGAGATAAATAGGTGGATGAGGCAGACTAGATGGCTTGGGATAACATTTGACTGCAGGAAAATCGTAGTACTTACCGTGGTACTCGGTAGTATCATCAGTCCAACATGATTTAATGATTTCGACACACTCTCTCGCTTGTCCCCATCGATGATCAAAGTCTACTCCTAGTATTTCAGCTTCTTCTCGACACCAACCTGCCCCAATTCCAAAGTGAAATCGTCCATGACTGAAAGCATCCAAAGAGGCAATCTCTTTCGCCAAATGAAGAGGATGTCGTTCGGCGATCAATAAGACAGCAGTGCCGAGCTGAATCGATTCAGTAGCTGTCGCGGCTCGCATTAATGCAATGAGGGGCTCTGGCATCTTCCACAAATAGTCGGGATCTATACCATCAGCTGGCCGACCCGGATAGGCCGTCTCGTACTGAACGGGGAAAGTCGGATGATCCGCGACCCAATATGAATGAAAACCGGCATCTTCAGCATGCTTAGCAACTATAGCAGGATCAACATCTATATCAGGACAAATTGAAAAAAGACCTATCTTCATTTAGGTACCTCGCAAAATTCTACTTTGGTAAAAAAATTGAAAATATTATGACACTCCGTTATTTCAAGAACCAAGAGCTTTAAAATTAAAGGCCTGATTATCAGCTAAATGAGAAGGCGCAACGTTGCATATACTTCTAAAAACATTTTCTACCCGGCCTGGTGTTTCTTTTTCCCAAGTAGCCAACATTTGTTTTATCTTTACTCTTTGTAAATGATCATGCCCCCCGCAAAGGTTGCATGGAATAATGGGATAGTTCTGTACCTCTGCATACTGAGCGATATCCTCTTCGGCACAATAAGCTAGAGGTCTGATGACGATATGCGCACCATCATCACTTTGCAACTTTGGAGGCATAGCCTTTAGTTTTGAGCCAAAAAACATATTAAGGAAAAGTGTTTCGACGATATCATCGCGGTGATGGCCGAGCGCGATACGCGTAAAACCATTTTCCCTAGCAAAACGATAGAGAATACCACGACGCAGTCGCGAACAAAGACCGCACATGGTCTTACCCTCTGGTATGACGCGTTTTACAGTAGAGTAAGTATCTTGCTCAATAATATGGCTTTTAATACCAATTTGTTCGAGATATCCAGACATGACGTCGGCGGGGTACCCCGGTTGCTTTTGATCTAAATGCACTGCAACGAGTTCAAACTTTATAGGTGCGCGGTCTTGAAGGCGACTCAGCACATCAAGTAACGTATAAGAATCTTTTCCTCCTGAGAGACAAACCATTACTCGATCACCTTCACCTATCATTTCGAAATCACTAATAGCTTGGCCAGTGAGGCGTCTAAGTCGCTGCTGAAGCTTACTTTTTTCATGCTTTACTTTACGACGGTCCACAACCCGTTGTTCTATTATTGATTCCAACTGCAAGCTCCTAAGGATAAAGTTTTCATTATTTTAAACGTATTAACGATTGTGGGGCCCATAAATCGCGTTCTAAAAAAGCTAGTAACCACAAATCAACAGGATATATGTAATATATTGCACTTTAATTTTCTTATAATAGTGTATTATTTTGCAATATGAATAGCCTCTCCTGCAACTAAGTACAGAGCCGACTTCCGGATATCTAACGATACTAGGGCTACGTGTGCGTACTGAGCGTATTAGAAAATCTATGTCAAGACGCAAACTTGCAGAGGACTCAGGTGTCTCCGAAAGATACCTGGCCCTTTTAGAAGCTGGTACGGCTAACCCATCCATTTTAATTTTAAAGGCCATAACGACAGCGTTGGCTTTAAAAATTGACGATCTAGTCGAAGAAAAACAAAGCCAAAGCTCGATATATCTAGAGTTCCGAGAACATCTAAGGAGCATCTCGGACGACGAACTGCATCATTTACTAACGCAAGCTAAAGGTCCGGCACTTCGTACTAAAAAAAATCATATTGCATTAATCGGACTTAGAGGAGCCGGAAAATCGACCCTGGGTAGAGGTTTAGAAAGAAAACTAGGTGTGCGTTTTATCGAACTGGGATCAGAGATTTCTAAGGCCGCTGGAATGCCAGTTAGTGAAATTTTTTCGCTAGGCGGACAAGCCACGTATCGTCGTTTTCAAAATGAAGCATTAGTAAATGTCTTAAATCGCGATCCGATGTCTGTCATAGCTATAGGTGGCAGCCTAGTAACGGAGCCCGACACGTTCAATCTTCTCTTAAGAACGTGTCATACAATATGGGTGCAGGCAAAACCTAAAGAGCATATGGAAAGAGTTATTGCCCAGGGCGACTATCGGCCTATATCAAAAAATAAGAACGCGATGGCTGAACTTGAAATTATGCTGTCTGATCGTCTCAGCCTCTATCAGCGGGCCGAGCATACTATTGATACGTCAGAACTGAACATATCTGAAGCTCTCGATTTAATAATCAACTTAAATATCATAGATATCAAGAAAGAGAAAATTTAATGCCGGCTTCCCAAGACCTAAAAAAAAGAAAAAACCATTATATAGCAAGTTTTGGTATTAACTTTCTAACTCACCCTAAGCAATACAAACATTGGGTCATAAAGATAGAAGAGGACATAGCTTGGCTTGGATTGAATGTCTCTGAGAGTGACACATTAGGAGATGGGTATCAGTTAAAGCTTAATTCCTACGATTTAGGGGTCGATATCGAATTAAATGATGCTATTCAGCGAATCCGCTTCGAGCACCCATCCATTCGCTGTGTGATCATTCATTCTTTGAATGAACGAGTTTTTTGTGCCGGTGCTAATATAAAAATGCTGGGATATTCCAATCATGCCCATAAGGTTAATTTTTGTAAATTCACCAACGAGACAAGGAATGCTATAGAAAATGCGACCAAGAATTCCAGTCAAACATATCTTTGCGCTATACGAGGATCGTGCGCCGGAGGCGGTTATGAACTCGCCTTGGCTTGTGATGAAATATATCTCGCAGATGATGGTTCCAGTGCAGTCTCCCTTCCTGAATTACCACTTCTAGCAGTCTTGCCCGGAACAGGAGGCTTGACTCGGCTTGTAGATAAACGCCTTGTTCGGAAAGACCGTGCAGATTTTTTCTGCACAACCGAAGAAGGCATTAAGGGGAAGCGCGCTCTAGAGTGGGGATTAGTTGATCGAATAATTCCAGCATCTTCCTTCGCAGAGCAAGTCATGTCCCGAGCAAAAGAAGTCGCGGCTGGTAAAAATCCTGAAAGTGCTGCAGTGGGTATTCAATTTACACCACTTAATCGGTCATTTAAAGAAAACTCAATCGATTACAGCCATCTGTCTATTACAATAGATCGAACACTTTCCAGCGCCACTTTTACACTCCACAGCAATCACACTGACTTACCGCATGATCTTGCTGGAATTATGAGCCAAGGTTCGGATTTCTGGCCTTTGCTGATAGCCAGAGAATTAGAAGATGCGATACTACATATGCGTTTTAACGAAGATCAAATTGGGACTTGGATTTTCAAAACATCGGGGGAGTCTACCGATGTATTAAAAGCAGAGTCTTTATTGAAAAATCATGAGAGTGCTCCGGTGATAAAGGAGATAGTTCTATACTTGGAGCGAACCTTAAAGCGAATTGATGTTTCAGCTAGCTAGGAGTCTTATAGCGGCCATAGAGCCCGGCAGCTGTTTTTGCGGAATCCTAGCAGAACTGGCTCTCGCCTGCGACCAAAGTTATATGTTGTTAGGCCAATTTGATGAGGATGAGCGACCGGAGGCCTTCATCACTTTGACTGACTTTAACTTTGGCTCTTTACGAATGGTGAACGAACTCACGAGATTGGAAAGTAGATTTTACGGGCAGAAAGAATTATTGACTGCAGTAGAAGAAAGTACCCTAAATCGTCTTGATCCGAAGACAGCAGAAGAATTAGGTTTGGTCACTTTTACACCAGATGATATAGATTGGGAAGACGAACTCAGGATAGCTATTGAATCACGAGCAGTCTTTTCTCCGGATGCACTTTCAGGAATGGAGGCAAATCTTAGGTTTGTCGGTCCCGAAACGATTGAATCAAAAATATTTTCTCGCCTTTCAGCATGGCAAAACTGGATCTTTCAACGGCCAAACGCCGTTGGCGAAGATGGAGCTTTAAGCCTGTATGGAAGCGGAGAAAGACCCAAATTTCAGAAAGGTCGCGTGTAAAAAAATAATGGAGATTTATGTATGGAAGCTCAAATAGACTATAGCCAACTCATTCCTAATAACGTTGGACTTTCGTCAGACCGTAAACTACAGAGAGCATTAGAATCTTGGCATCCAAAGTTCATGAACTGGTGGCAAACAAATGGTCCAGATTCCTACCAAGAAAATGAAGTCTACCTGAGGACAGCTGTGAGTGTTGATAAAAAAGGTTGGGCTCATTTTGGCCCAGTCAAAATGCCTGACTACCGGTGGGGTATTTTCTTAGCAGAGTCGCACGAACAAGATAAGCGTATTAAGTTTGGTGAGCATCAAGGTGAAAAAGTATGGCAGGAGGTGCCAGCAGAATACCGAGCACCACTCAGACGACTCATCGTAACCCAAGGAGATACAGAACCTGCCTCAGTTGAACAACAACGAATTCTAGCGGCTACCGCTCCATCACTTGTAGACATGAGAAACTTGTTCCAAGTCAACGTTGAAGAAGCGAGACATTTATGGGCGATGGTCTACTTACTGATGGCGCACTTTGGGCGAGATGGTAGGGAAGAAGCTGAAGAATTATTACAAAGAAGCTCGGGAGATCCTGACAAACCTAGAATATTAGGTGCTTTTAACGAGCAAACTCCCGACTGGCTGTCATTCTATATGTTTACTTACTTCACAGATCGAGATGGGAAATATCAGCTGGCCTCTCTTACAGAATCAGCATTCGACCCTCTCGCACGGACATGTCAGTTCATGTTAACTGAGGAAGCGCACCATATGCATGTCGGGGAAACAGGAGTGGCTCGAATTATCCAAAAAGCATGTGATATTATGAATCAATACAAAACCGATGATGTAAGGAGACATGGTGGTATTGACCTGCCTACTCTCCAGAAGTATGTAAACTTCCATTTCAGTGTTTCGGAGGATCTATTTGGAGCTGAGATCTCAACTAATGCGGCTAACTATTACACTCAAGGGTTAAAGGGAAGGTATCAGGAAAATCGTATTAAAGATGACCACCGTCTTAAAGATGAACCTTATGAGGTTTCTACATTTCGCGATCAAAAAATCGCAAAAGAGGAAGTGTCTGCGTTAACCTCGATTAATGAACGTTTGCGTGACGATTATATTGAAGACTGTCAACGTGGGGTCAACCGGTGGAACAAACTCATCAAAGATGCAGGGATAGAGTTTGAGATAAAACTTCCTCATCGAGCATTCCATCGTCAAATAGGGACATTTTCCAGCGCTTGTGTAGCTCCAGATGGAAGCGTCATCAGTAGTGATCAATGGGAAGAAAAAAAACTGGAATGGTTGCCATCACAACAAGATCACGAGTATGTTAAGTCACTGATGGTTCAAGTGACCGAGCCTGGAAAATTTGCTAGCTGGATAGCAGCGCCACGGATAGGAATAAATAGTCAAGCAATTGATTATGAGTATGTGAGACTTTAAGTATGGGGAAAATTTTCGCAACGGATAGGAACGGGGTAGAGCACGAAATCGAAGCTCGCGATGGTCTCAACATCATGGAGGTACTCAGGGAAGCTAGTCTTCCGGTAGAAGGCATATGCGGAGGAGTCTGTATCTGTTCTACTTGTCACGTGTATTTAGATGCAAATTGGCAATTCAAAACAGGGGAACGTGCCGAAGATGAGCAGGTAATGGTAGAAGATTCTGGACATTATGAGGAAAACTCCAGGCTCGCCTGTCAAATAGAGTATTCGGAAGAACTCAACGGCTTACGACTAACGCTGGCACCAGAATTTTGAACGCGTTAATTCCCAGAGTAGATGATGAAGCCTCATTTAATGCGGCTGACCATCTACTAAATGTAAACATTGTCGCCGGTCGTGGGTCAAAAACGGCCTACATAGATAACCACGGTAGCTATACTTACCAACAGTTGAAAACTCTTGCTCAAAAAACTGCCACCGCTTTCATTAATTTAGGATTAAGAGAGGAGGAAAGAATTTTACTTTGCATGACTGATAGCTTCGAGATCCCAACGACTTTCCTGGGCGCTATCTATGCAGGGGTAATCCCAGTCTTGACCAATACTCTATTAACCCAAAGTGACTACGCCTTCATGCTTGCAGACAGTAAAGCAAAAATTGCTATTGTCAGTTCTGAAT